>Ga0208644_1001454_pt1 | contig 19742 bp, 29 predicted proteins | sample VirMetDEL_Nov_18_FD_184517 | JGI IMG/M metagenome (GOLD analysis project Ga0208644, IMG submission 184517) | Aqueous microbial communities from the Delaware River and Bay under freshwater to marine salinity gradient to study organic matter... | ecosystem: Environmental > Aquatic > Marine >...
ATAGTTGTATAGCTTGTGCCGTCATCAGCAGTCGAGGCTACAGTGCCTCTGCGTAAATCTAAGTTATCAAGCTCTCTGTAGTAACTAACCCGAATCTTACCTGTTGTTGTTGTAGGTATAGGAGATAAGAGGATCTGACCACTGCGCCTAATATAGTAGGCTGGGTGAGTGTTAGTGTAAGTACGCCGTTCCCTTAAAGTAGCAGGTCGAAGAGGGTAGTAGTCTTTAAGATTGCCAGTTGCGGAATACTCTACCAGTTTAAACCGATTGTTAATGAACACCTGATCAGGCACGTCGTAGGCTTCCTGACTACTAACAATAGAGATAATCTTCTCAGCTATAAACTCTTCTGGATAGTTGTTGATAATAAGCGACTGTAGATGGTCCTGGCCGTCATTAATCCATTCGACTATATCGTCGTCGGGGATACCTTCATCTGCACCATTCTCTTTGTTATCAGAGACTTTTCTCGCTCTAGCGATTAGCTCATCAACATAAACTTCTGCGTTATTGCCCATTCAGCCCCCCTATACCCAACTTGTTTCTTATTGCTAAAAGCATCGCTCTTGCTGTTAAACTCGGTGTTTCCTCTGGGACTACCTCTGGAACGGGAGTAGGTGTCCCCTGTGGAATTGGCGCTGCTGCTATCTGCGGAGCAACGACAGGAGGAACTGGCGGAGGGGTTAGCATTTTCTGTTCTTCCTTTTTCTTATTGGCGAGAATGGTAGCTGCTGCTAATGCTAGGCCACGCACTTTCGAGTCTGGCTGTGGAGCCGTAACACTGTCCATGCTAGCTATTTGTGTTGGCTCTGTTTGGCCTGGCTTATTAAACCATACAGCCTCAAAACCCCTTCTTTTAGTTAGTCCATCTAGGACTTCTCCTGCCTGTTGGTTCCAGTCGGCAAAACTCTTTGTAGCGCCCTCAAGATCCCCTCTATTGACTTGTTTAATTAACGTTGCAACGTGCCATTTGCCATTTTTTTTATACTTACCACCAGTGTTGTAATGCCAAGAGACTAATGCATCTAGTTGGTTTTGATTAACAGGAACTTCAAGGTGGCTTTTGAGCCAATCTTCAGATCTTTTTATATCGTGATCAAAATAGGCTTGAGCTTCGGCCTCGTTTTTTAATACATCTCCTTTCTTAACTGGGGTTCCATCAGGGTAAACAGTAGTACCCCACCCAATAGTCCACTTGTCTTTTGGAGTAGGAAGATAAGCCTTCATTTTAAGCTTCTCGAACTTCTTGATGTACTCCTTCATTTCCTCAGAAGTTGCCATTATTTCTTTTTCTTCAATGTAAGAACTAAAGCTTTAGCCTTAGACGAAGGCTTATCATCAGAATCCTCGTCTTTGCCCTTTTTGCCTTTTTTCATCATGGCCGAAGAAAAGCAGGACATACGTTTTGCTACACCGGATAACCCTTCCAAGGCTTCCATGATGATCACAGAGTCCTTGTGCATAGCTTCATAATCTTCATGTGACGGACTCATCTTAATGCTCCTGTTAAAACTTGAGCTAAATTTTGTAACGCTCGACTCTGACCAGCAGAGCCTTGGTTGCCAGCAGAAATAGCAGAGTTGTTAGCGCTGATAATATTAGAGGTGTTTTGAGAAGCTAAGGCTTGTGCTTGCTGCGCTGCCTGAAGTTTTTGTAGGGCTTGCTCCATCTGTAAGCGTTGCTGAACGATTTGGTTCTCGAAAGCTCTCTGTCTCTCGTCAGCCTCTCGTTGCTCACGCACCAACTCTTCCTGTCGTCTAGCTTGCTTATCTTGCGCCTTGGCACCGAGTAGACCAGAACCTAGCTGACCACCTGTAATTAGCGCAGCAGCTAAACCTGTCTCTGAAGAAAGCGCATCAAGAAGCCCCTTGCTTAACGTTTTCTCTGTCGCTTTATCTACTACTTTATCTACTGGAGGCGGAGTAGTTAGTGCTGTTGTTGGAGGTGCTAGCGAGCCAGGGGTAGTGCCAGAAGCTAGAGCGCTGCCAATCGGATCGTAGCCAGGAGCGCCAAACGTACCACCATCAACAGAAGTGCCAAGAGGACCAGTTGGGGCCACGGTCGATGCTGCAATATCTGCGATACCAGGACTAGCAGCCTGAAAGCCAGGGATACCAGCAGAGCCGAGGACTTGGCCGAGGTTCACACCACTAGCAGCAGCAGGGGCTAGAATTGCAGTAGCCAGGGCGTGAAGCTCTGGATCTTTAGCTATAGATACGGCTGGGTTCACACCAAAGTTTATGACCTCGTTCGGTATCTCCTTGGGAAACTTATCTAGGACTTCATCAAGCTCGTTAGGAAATATTTTGTCAGCAACACCCTTAACTGCGCTGGTTACTGATTTAAACGGATTGCCCATAAACATCCTTACGGTTTAAACGTGAAACTATTAATATAGATTCTAGCTCTATAGTTCGACGCTATTAGTTTAAACTGCGAAGCCCTATGTGTCAGCCTCTTCGTTAAAGACTATCAATATCTTACTAGAATCCTCTGGATCCTCTCCAAAATAACTCACATCCTGAAGCGTATACCCAGCAAACAGAGCTGGTGCTGCTGCTGCCAAGGCCACTAGCACCTCGGCCTTGGTAGCTCGTATGCGAACCTCTTTTAGTTTATCAGCCATATCATTTCCTTTTTTTAAGTTTCTGATGAAACGTAAATATATTCGCCGTCGGTCATAATCCCACTAATGACAGTGCCGCTAGGAGTCCAAAAGTTTTGGGCATCTCTAGTTTTCCCGTCAAACATGTCTTGAACAACTTCAGGAACACTAGCTCTTAAACGCCAAAAATAAAGCCCGTCATAGGCTATGTCTGTAAGTAGACCTGTTCCGTATCCCCCGACAGCGCTGTGATTTGCTAAAGTCTTACCGCTATAATCGTATTGTCGTAGCAGGTTCGAATTTGGTATGGTATTGTTTTGTAGTCGAAACCAGACTCTTGAGCCGTCATACTCAATCGCTCCAATCGAAAGTGATAAAGGTTGCTGGTCTGAGTTTACTAACGTCAACGTCCCACTCTCGTTCCATTCGTAATGTCGAAAGTGGTGCCGAGTAAAGCCAATTCCACCACCACTGACCGCCTCTTCCTCGACCGTGAAAACTGCGTTGCCGTCCCATTGCAGATCGCCACTCAACTTGTGGGAGTGATTGATGCAAACTCCTTTACCAGAGAAATCCTGGGTGGCGTAGTTGATTAGAGTCTTAATGGACTTAGTCGTCTTGCCATCCAAGCACCACTGTTGCAAAGATCTATTGCCAATCGATAAATAGTAACCACCACCCATGTAGCAAAGCGCAGCTTGTGGAGCGCCTGAGTAAGTATGGACTAGCTGGCCGTCTTTTTGATATTTGCGAAGAATTGCCATTTAGTTTCTTAGATAAATACCGCTATTAGTTAGTACAAACTCATTCCCACTCCCATTTGTTCCAGTACAAGTCACTCTGACTCTGATTAGCTGGCAAGCAATGGCGAAAGTCAAAGCTCTTTGCAGCCCACTCGCCGTGGCAGTATCTTCGTAGATCCAAGACGATAGCGGTCCAACCATCAGCTTGAAAAAGTTAGTCCCGTCATACGAACACTCAACTTCTATGACTATGTCCGTGGGAGTTCCGTTACTTTCAATATCAAGACAGACCGTTGCGTATCGATAGTTCCAACACTCAATGTTAGCGGATACGTCAGTTGTCGGACTGTCATCATAAGTCTGATCTAAGTCTGTTAGCGCAACATACTTGGAGTTGACCCCCTCAATTTGTTCGCCTCTTAAGTTCGTCGCAAGGTTAGCCCTATCGAGTTTTCCAACTTCGGAAGGCTTATCAGAGTGTTCGTCCGATGCGTCTGGTTCGTAGTCGTGTCCCCGTCCGCCGACCTTGACCGGATTGCCCGAATCAGCAGCGTCGTGGGCAACATTGCCTACAACTTGAGCATTTAAGTTCGAAGCCGTCGCCTGAGCGACATCGTTATTAGTTCCCAGATTAACTAACAGCCCGTTGGTAGAGTCGCCACTGGCCCTATCCCACGTCGCTCCGTCGTACCACTGCGGATAGGTTCCTATTTTGGTTATAGTTGGGTTTGCTGTGTTATCCGCTGCCAATGCGACTGTGGGAAGCTTGCCATTAAGAGTAGAGAGTGTCGTCTCGGTTGCAATGTTTGCCGAGTTACTTTGCACCTCCCAAGGAGAAGCCCCTTGGTTTGCAGTGACCGTTCCGTCTACGGTAATAGAGTTACCGCCATCCTGAATATTAACAGCCGAGGCTCCAGCAGCGTTGTCTATAGTTACATTATGACCGTCAGGAAGTTGATTCCCTGCAATAGTTCCCAGGTCGGTTATTATGGAATCTTGCTTTCCTTCAGTTGCAGGATCTATGGGAGTGGCCGAAGTGTTTTTTAGCCCAACCGGATCCGTTCCAAAAGACGAAACGATATTACCAGAAGCGTCAAGAATATGACTGTAAGAGGCTCCAAAGTTAGAACCTCTTTGGGTTATAATATCACCATCTGTTGACGTGACGGCAGCAGGGGTGTCGGCCCTAACTAGTTGTTTAACGCCACCTTCTGGATTCGCTGGTGCAGCAGCATCTTCGGTATATTCTGTACCACCACCTCCCCCACCAGAAGCGTTAGTTTGCACCTCTCCATCGGCATTAACCTTTGGAGCCATATACCTGCGAATTGAAAAAGTGTCGGCAACGCCAGGAGCTTCAGCTAGTTCTTGAGAAAGCGTGATAGAGTTCGTAGCTACTTCTTTAACAGTAGCGATATGGTATTGCAGATTGCCAGAAGTGATGACAATGAAATCTCCCGTTTGTGCTGAGTGAGACGTGGCTACGATAGTTTGGGCAGTAGACCCTGATTCAGCAGCATCAGTGCCAACTTCAAAAGCATACAAGAGTGGTAGTGTGTTTAAACCGTAGAGATACGGGCCAGCCCTGTTGACAGTAGAAGGTTCAACTACACTACGGTCTTCCTTCTTCTCGGATGGGTAACCAGTTATCATCCCCATTCATTAATCAACTTCTACATAAGTTAAGTGACCAACGGCTGCCGTATAAGTCGCAAGTTCTAGGTTAAGTAGTGCGTCAGAAGCCGTCTCAAACAAACCCCCAGGGCAGTAAGATGCGTTAATGGAAACTCCAGCTAATGGGGTCATTAGCCCACTTAAAGCCGTACCGCCTGCTCCAGACTCCCAGCGAAGTGACCCAGCAGTGCCAGTTACCGTTAGATTATAAGCAACGACTCGGATCTTCTTTCCAGTTACAGCAGCTACAATCGTGTTATCACCTGCGCCAGCAGCGATAGTAGCGTATTTAAACTGTGGACCTACTTCTATATCGCCTTGTTGAACCATATAATCCTCCTAGAAATCATCTGCGTCATCAGAGCCGATGACAATTATGTGACAATCATCTGCATCGCCTAAACTCCCTGAAGCATCAGCAGTCTCGATAGTACAAGCAGTAGCAGAAGAAGCAGAAACAGTTGCCCATGCATCAGTGCTATTACCGGAGCAAACCACAACGATAGGTTCACGTTTAAACGCATCAGTATAGGTCAGAGTAAAAACGCCAGTGCCATCATCAACAACAGTACCGTCGCCAACACCAGTAGTAACTGTGTCTTGGGTCGTAATGTGAAAGCCTAAGATTCTAGGCCGTCTCATTTGAGTCTGAATAGAGCTACCCATTCTCAAGCGATGCTCGTCCAGGGTATCCCAACCGATAGCAATGAAATTAAATGCTAGATCATCAGCAGAGTCCGACTCATCAAAAGTCAGGATGTTAATAGCTGAGGTCGTAGCAGACTCAACTCGACATACTGCGCCTTGGTCAGCGGTAACTGGCGAAGCCACAACTACGGGAGTAGAAGCGAAAGCCCTCTTACCGCCAGTGCCAGTTAAGACAATCGTATGATCGCCAGTACCGTTATCAGTAACAGAGAACTGATTACCACCGATTGTAACTGCGCCTAGAGCAGAGACTTGTCCTGCTATGATACGAGGCATACGCCTTGTACCCTTAACAGACTGCATGTGCCTTAAAGGACCACCATAAGTCTGAGCATCGGTAGAATCGTAACCGAGTATTAAAGCGTGGTGGGTTCCAACGTCAGAGCCAGTAGCCGTTACTGATATCGCTGAAGCCGTAGGGTCAGCAGTAAGATGAGTAGCAACACCGTCTGCGAGATCAGCACCAGGAGTTGCAATCACAACTGGAGCGCGAGCAAACGGTTGGGCTAAAGCTAGATCTAACTCTTCGTCGTTATCTGCGTTAGTAAATGTGCCTTCTTCAGCACCTACGCTAATTGTGTTGGCTGCGGAACCAGCAGTCGTGCCAGTGTAAGCGATAAGTCTAGGTCGTAAGTGGGGTGTCTTGATTGTGCGTAACATAAAAGCCTCCGGTATCTATCACGGGTAATGTAAACGGGGGCCGAAGCCCCCTTGTTACGTTGTGCTTAAGTTGCCCATCCAGCCCAGCAAGTGTCTGTCGCATCCCAAACAAAGAGAGCGTTTTCACCAGCAGCTATAACTACGGTAACTCCAGCACAGACATTCGAGGTTGCCTCGGCTGCCATAGTGGTAGTACCGCTAGCATCCTTATCAACAGAGATAAGAGCCAACTGGCCGTGAACAGCTCCAGCTTCCATAATCACACCAGTAATGGCACCAGCATTAGTAATGCGTTGCCAAAACTGAGTGGTATCAATAGTGCCAGAAGTAGCAACAGTTGTTGCAGCCGTACCAGCAGCAGGATTCGAGATAGGCACTCTCGCAGTTCCGCTAGCCATGTTCAGCACAAGCGTTCCCGAACCAGGCAGGTTTAACACCAAGTCGGCGTTGCTCTTAGAGCTAAGCATTGGTGTTCCTGTTAGGTCCAACGTTCCATTTGCTCCACTCAGTGCGTAAGCAACAAGCGGAACTCCAATTACTATCCCTGCCAAAAAGGTAAGAGATGTTTTTAGTATCTTATTCATAACAGCTCCTATTAAGTAGCAAGTCCAGTGATTACACCGTGGAATGGAGGTGCAATGTATGTTTCCATGTATCCACCGTACCGAGCCTCGTAAGAGTCTTCGTTAGTACGTAGAAATACTGTCCCATCATCGTCAAACCAACCGAAACCAGGGCGGTGAAATATCTCAATGAAGTTATCATTAAGAACATACACCCTGTCATCCTCACAGAATCTCTCTGGGAAGATACCGATTGGTCCTTGAGAACTCATGAACTCGACTCCCTCAAAAGAGACTTTCCCTTTCAAGTTCTTAGCCCGTGGGTCAAGAGAGTATCGTTTTTGGTCTTCAAGTTGGTTCAGGATCTTCTCGTACTGAAGGTACGAAGTAAGGATCATGTTTGGAGTTTTACCAGAACGTTTCTCAACGTTAAGCATGGTCTTGTTCAGCAAGTCTGGAGTAATACCAGCACTAGCAGCAGCTAGCTGATAAGACTGCCATCGACGAGCAATAGCTACACCATACTTAGATCCAGTAGTTGCATCTAACACGCCCTTGAGTCCTTCAGGATCGTTATCCTTAGAACCCTGCATGTAGATCACTTCTGTATCGGCAGGAGTGTGTGTCGCACCAGATTGAGCAACAAGGCTTATAACCCTGGTATCTGCATCAACAGCAGAAACTTCAAAAAGGTCAGTAGAGGTGTCAACGTTTACGAAGTCACGCTCCTCGAAGTTGGCCTCTTTCCAGGTAGCAGACGAAATCGTACACAAGTACGGATCGCCTGAAGTCCCTGTCCCAGTTACCGCAGCTCCGATTGTTCCAAGAGCGCCTGTACCGTCGCCAAATAGCGCACGAGACATGTTGCGGTTCCAAGACTCAACTGTCTTCTTAACAGTCTCTTTGGTGCCACGAACGAAAGAACCCTCGTCCGACATAGATGCCTTAACCGACTCTCTGTCATATCGTGTTACCGCATACATCTTCTTAGCAGTGAAGAATACGTCCTCATAGTTGGCGACGTTAGCTTCAGGCAAAGATCCAGATCCAACTCCACCTTGGAAAGACAGAGGAATCGGAAATTCCATCTTCTTACCAACGAAGTTGTAACTTTTCTTTACTCTACCAAGTAGTACGTTTGCGGAGTTATATGAGTTATCAGAAAGCTGGCCGTATTTGATTTTAAAGAGATTCGACGCTTCCGTCAGATCCCAATTGGCCTGCAAATTAGTAGCCATACAACCCTCCTGTGGGTAGTAAATAAAGCGTTAAAGGTTATAAAAGCTCGACTTAACGACTAGTAAACGTCGTCTAGGTCATCGAAGCTGAAGATATCTTCCTCTTCGGGCGCTTTTGGTGCCTTTGGCTTTGCTTTATCGGAGGATTGCTTTTTCGACTTAGTAGACTTCGCCTTCTTAGATGGCGAAGTGCGTCTTGAAGCGCTCTCTTGAGCTGGAGCCTCAGTATTATCAAACCCATCATCATCGACCTCATCGTCGTCTGAATCAGAGTCATCATCTTCTAAAAGTTCCTTAACAACATATTTTAAGTCACTCTCAGATAATCCATTGTTGGCAACATTAATTATCGTGTCAACAAACTCTTTGTCTTCAAGCAGTTCTGGGGCCAGCTCTTTAATGACCGACTGTGCTTTTGAGACATTAGAAAACTCAGTGTGAAACTTAGCTACGTAGTTCACAATCTCGGCGTGATTCAAGCGAGAGTCTATGGCGTTTTCTTTTAGTAAATACTCGTATGATTCTTTAAATTCGTTAGGGGCAATGCCTTTCTCGTTTAAGACTTTACCAATATAGCCTTCTAGTTGTTGTTGGTATTGCTGGGACTGTTGCTGGTTTTTCTGCTTTTCTATTTCTCGCTTTTCATAAGCCAGCTTCTTTTTCTCTAAGAACGTTTGCTGGGAGTCTTCGTCTAAAGCACCAAACTCTTCTGCTATACCAGCAGCCTCCTTGAGGTAGCTTTCTACAAACTCGCCTTCGTTTACGCCTGCCATCTGACAGAGAAATTCTAGCGCCTCGTAGGGCTTTCCAGACTTAGCCAGGTCAGCGAGCTTGGTTAAGTTCTGGTTTACTAAGGTCATATTGTCGTTGAACTTCTTCTCTTTGGCTCCTAGCTCTCCGAACCTACTGTTCCAAGCAGTTTTGCCTGCATACTCAGCTAGTAGGTCATCTAGGGTTACCTCTACCTCTTCGCCAGCTACTTTATGTTTAAACCGTGCATCGCTAGTTAGCTCTATCTCGTCATCACCCTGCATGGCTATGAGCTTTCGGACCTTTCGGACCTTATCCATCGCAGCCCTCTTTTCTTCTGGGGTTGAGGCGTTCTCAACGTCATCGACGGCATCTTGGGCTTGCTGCTCTAGGGTATCAACAACTTTCTCGGAAACTTGGATCTTACGACTGGCCTCTTCGGCGATCTCGTCGCTCTTAACCTCGTCGCTGGCCTCCATCATTGCGTCTAGGTCATCAAAAGATGCTCCCGAACCTGGTCCAACTGAAATTTTAGGCTCTGCGCCTACATCGGAGGGGGTACTCGAATCTGTTTCTGAGGCCATAAATAATATAATAAGCGGATTTTAGTTTAAACGGCAATACCTATTGCCCAGTACCTATATCTGCACATCTGGCGGAGCTGCCTGAAGCGGTGGTAAATCACCACCTGGAGGGGCTTCCCCAACAGGCACTTCCCCTTGAGGTAGTGGTTCTTCGCCTGGCAAGGCTCCTGCCAAGTCGCCCTGACCGCCTGGAGGTATACCTGGGTCTTGTGGCGGTGGCGCTATCTGAGGTTTTTGTACTAAAAAGGCAGGAAATCCAGCTAGTTGCTGCAACACTTGAGCAAACGCTGGGTTAGCTACGGCCTTTTCTTCCATCAGAATCTCAGTTTGAGCTATATGATCTAGAAGCGACTCCCTGATAGGATCTGGAACGTTTTCCTTAAAATAACGGGTCTGAATAGGGATCATGTGGGTAGTCCAGTGAACCACTAAATCCTCAAACGGCTCTGGCTCGCCCACTTCTTTACCAGACAGAATATCCTCATTTTCTGACTCAGCAGATCGTAGGGCTGCCGTGGTGATGTCGTAAAACTTATCCACCTGGCCAAATTCAAGCATATCAGCCATCTGCTCCCTGGTTAAAAGACCTGGAATTTCTCTATTTAATTCAATAATTTGCGAGATTCTGCCAGCAAATGACTCGCTGAAAGCTGTAGTGTTCTGGATTTGTACGTCAAATGGGCCAGATAGCTTGGTCCCTCGCAGATCTTGTATCTGATATTGGTTATTTTTACCCAAAATACGAATTAAACGACCGTCATCTTCCTTCGTGTAGTCACTAAAGACACCTAAAGCCTTACGGGTAACTCGTTTGATGAAGTTATTGTGCTTGGTAATATGAGTATTTCTGCCCTTTCGCTCCTGTTCTTCTAGGAACTGCAAGGCTATACCAGCCCTAATCCCTGGAGGCGGTGTCCCACGAGACACCCCATGCTCTCCAGAGATTTGCTGAAGCTCCTGAAGCACTTTGTCTCTAAATGCGTAAGCCTCTGACGGATTAGCAGCGAAATTCACGATCTGAGGGGCAGTTGGACCTCTGTAAGTCACTACGGTAGCCCTATTCGTCATGCTTTCTATCTTAGCTGCGCCTTCAGGCATCAGGATTTTAGGGTGCGCCACAAGAAAAAGGTTACGACTAATCAGGCTAGTAGTTTTGTTGTACTGGTGCTGAATTGGTCGAAGAATATTGTACCAGCTCTGGCCATGTAGTCTCGCTGGGGCATCGATATCAGTTAGGCACTCAAAAGAAAAATCGTTGTGAGTATAAGGATAGACCTTGGTTCTCTCTACCACCTCATCGCTAACGATGCGGATAACAACCCCTTCCGGTATAAACTCACTAGGCTTTACCTGGACACGATACACTATGACTTCTTCTTCTCGCTTTTCGTCTTCGGCATCAGCAAAGCCATAAATCTTACAAGAATCGCTAGGCTTTAGGTTGGGCTTATTGAACTTCTTGCGAGCTTCTTCAATGTGAATAATCTCTTCTATATCAATAACATAGCTGACTTCTCGCCAGTGCCTCTTAGGTTCTGGGAAGACAAACCAAGGCTCTTTGATGCGGTAGCAAACATCTCCGATAGGATTACCCTTATCGTCTTTGTCGCCAATACTCTTATCCCAGCCAATATCTAAGTAAATCTCCCCAAAGACTCGCTTCCAGCGCTGGAGTCTCTGCATCAACTCTTCGAATTGGTTCTTCTGGTTAATGTACTTAACGACCATCTGCCCTAAATCAGCACTCACCTTGTCGCGGTGTTCATTGTTTGCAGGACCGACATAAACGTTCGGTTTAAACTGTGAGAGGTGACTTACATGCTGTTCGGTTAAGTCAGTAAGATGAGAGATAACAACAGGCATGATGCGCTTAGGTAGTACCACGTCTCGGTTGTTTGGAATCCGAAAAGTGTACTCCTGGGTCTGATCGAACCAGCCCATATACCAGCACAAGTTATTCTTGTACTCGGCGATGCGGTCCTTAGCCAACTCTTCTAGGATCGGCAACGTATTCCTAAACCACTTAATAGTCTTTTTGTCAGTTTTGTAAGCGTTCTCAAACCAAATAGGCTTTAGAGGCTCTTTGTTAGAAGCTGCAACATCACTATATTCGTTAAAAACATCGCCTTTAGTAGTCATGCGTCTTTCTTGGGAAGGTTATCTTTTTTATCTGGTAAAGGTGCATGTGCCATCATTGCAGGATCGAACTCAGTTAAGTCAACACCATCTATGCCAGCAGCCTCTTCAAACTGAGAGTTGAGAATGTCTTCTTCTAGTGAAACAGTGCGCTCTCCAATCGGATCCTCTCGGACTCCGCTATTAGGATCTAGCGTGTAAACGCTGTGAGTAGTCCTCTTCATTGACTCAACTTCAGCCTTAGCTTCAGTGGCCATATCTAGGGCTTTCTCTGCCAGAACTCGTGCGGTCTTAGCTTCGGCAATGTACTCGATGAGAGTCATGATCATCTCAGTCTTGCCGTCCTTACCAGGTTCCACTTTGGTCTTTTTCTTTTTCACATTATCCATACTTCTCCAGTATCTTCATCAAATATTGCACCTTGCTGATCTGCCATGCGAGTCCAGTCACTCTGCGTTGCCATATCATGAAAGTCTTTTCGGGTTAGTTTGTATCTTTCAAACTCTTTGTCTTCGCCTTCAGGATCAGTCTTGTTTAGCTGATAACAACTGTGCGAAAGCATATATCTAAAGCAATCAATTAAGTGATCGTCTTTCTTTGGAATCTTACCCTCATCGTCAGTCACGTAGTTTTGTATCTCTGACATTAAGTAGACGCAGTGACTAGCTATAAACAGCCCATGCTTTTGCCTCATCACATCTTTCATTAACGAAAGACCGTCTTCTTTTTTCTGAGTTTGTTTTTGTGTTGGTGTGAGGTTGCGACCATAGCGAGCTAGCACTTCAGTAGCGAACCAGGCAGCAGCGTTATCATAAACAAGTTGCCAGTCATCGGGTCTATCCCAATAACGATCCATAATCTTTTCAGCCTTACCCCACATTAAGTCTGTAGAGGTTCGCATACGATCTCTTTCGTACACTTCATCAAGAACAAAGACCTGCTTGGTGTAAGGATGTACGGCAATGAACAGCATACCAAAACAAGTGGTAGTACCTGGGTCGCAAATGCAGTACCAGTTCATTTTCTTTCTGTCTCGTTTGATAATCTCTTCGATGTCTCTAATAGGTCGGACATGCTTGTGCTGTGAGAACATAGGGAAGATCGCATTGACTCCACCTGGCACGTACTTGGCCATGTACTCACGAAGCCATACCGCACTTTCGCCGTTCTCATAGAGTTGGCGCTTCTTCTCTAGTAGGTCTTTTTTTAGTACGTAAGGATTAGCGGAAGTAGGAAATTCGAAGTAAGCAAACTCTTTGTTGCCTCTCTTAACTTCCCTTAAGACATTAGTTCGATATTTAGTATAGAAGCACTCTCTGTCTGGCGGTGTACCGATAATAACCAGTGGCGCTCGTTTAGTAAGAAAAGATGGTTCTATCGCTATATGAAACTCTTCCGAGAAGTCTTTAAATTCATCGTAGCTCATTAAGTCAGGAGTGATACCACGTAAAGCCTCGGCATTGTCTGCGCCGTCTAGTTTTATAAAGCTACCGTTTTTAAAGTTTACACGTAATTCACTTTTGTTAAACGCCCTGTCGCCATCAAGTAGTAGTTCTCTTGGGCCAAAGTTTTGTATACGTTTTGATGCCCAGAGAATTTCCGCAATCTGCTTTCGTTGTGGGCCAATGATGTAGCACTCGCTACCAGGAGAAGTTAAACATTTTCGCCAGTTAATATAAGCAACGATTTCGGTTTTGCCTAAGCGACGACCAGCCTGAATAAAGATCACACGACAGCTATCCTGAAACACAGCCCTTCCGATCTTGATCTGGGAAGGGTGCGGAAACCATCTGGAATGTAGAGCTAAGACAGCATTTTTATAATCACTAATGGATCTTAGTGACTGTACTATCTGCTCCCTTGCCTGTTCTCTTTTCGTAGTCATACATCGGGTCTAGCTTGTCTAGCTCACTAAATATCTCTCTAACCTTTTTCTCTACAGCTTTAGGTGTAAGATTTTGGCGCTGTATAATTTCAGTTGGTTTAGAACTATCAAGCCTGTTGATGCGATCTATGTTCGCTAATATATCAGAAGCAAACTTGGCTTCCTTCATGCTCAACTCTTCGTCTCTAGCGACCATGCGCTGCAACTGTTTTCGAAGAACCTCAACTGACAAACCACAAATAGCAGTGATGCCAGCTTTGTTCTTCTGAATAGCTTCTTTAATCATCTGCGCTTCAAGCTGTTTTCTAGTTGCATACCATCGGCCAGAACCAGACCAAGACTGAAGCTGCTTTTCAGGAACGCCCAAAACCTCTGAGATAAAAGAATACTTGCGGTACATAAAGTACAGCTCTTTAGCTTTTACTCTTGCGAGTGCGGGATCTCTTTGAAACAGTTTTGCGTTTGGCGGTAGACTTGGTTTTTGGGACATCTTTAACCTCCGGTTTTACTTCTTCCTTTACAATTTCTTTTTCTTTTATTGGTGTAACGACTGCTAAACATCTGTCAGGTTTTGTTGGGTTTTGGATCTGTTCGGCAACTTCCCATAGGTCATCAATGTCTAAGTGACCCAACCTGTCTCTCACGTATTTGATTTGCTTCTCGTTTAGGATTTGCATCACCACCTGTGCAGCAAACTCCTTTGCTAGCTCACGGCCATAGGACTGTTCATAGATCTTCAATAAGTCTCTGGTTAGTGCTGCGATCTCGTCTTTTGATTTTTGCGCCATTAAAAGATTCCTTTTATTTTCTTATCAGCCTTAAGACGACCATACCAAGCAACGATGGCGCTGACTAGAATAGCAGCAGCAGCCCAAAAATCTTTAGCTGCAAGTATCACTGCTGGATCAACGTTTTGAACTATGTTTACTAACCACCACAACGAGGTGCCTATGGCAGAAACAGATCCCCACATTCCCACGCTCTTATATGCTGGCTTTGTACTCTTTTTCATATTCATTTAGTCATCCTCCTAAACTCATTCCACAGGTAGCCAAACCAACTCTTTAAAGTATCAAGCTTCACTCTTATGAGCGTAACCCGAAACTCCACGCTACATACCAATCTGAAACTTAACGATATTCAACGCCTCTTTGCCTAAAAACATCCCAGACACTATCAGCAGCACCACCAAGAAAACCCTGACTGGCACGGCCTTGTTGTGAAGCTGAGTAAACAGCCCGATCTGAGATGTTAGGAGATCGATGGACTGGGTTAAGCCTGCAATCGAGGCTGACAGCTCATCTCTGAGATTGTGAACGTCATCTCTAATTCTATAGATACTATTTGCCACATCAGTATCAGCGCCGTTGGTCTGGCCTGGTTCAGCCATCAAGTCATCCAATAAAAAAACAGAACACCTCTACAAGATAACGGTTTAAACTAAACTATGTCGATACTAGCTTTATTGTAGGGCCAATCTGTGCTTTAATAATTATGGTTAAACATAAAAACACACTGGATGGACATGGAAACAAAAGAACAGCGCGACTTAATGAAAGAGATAAAAGCTCAGGTCGAAGAGATGGATATAGGCATAGATTTTGACGCAGTAGAAGAAGATGACGTAAAGCCCAAGCCTTTTGAGGACAACAGAGTCAGGACCACGATATATATCGATAGGGGAATGTTGTACCGCATCCGAGCTTTCCTCTTGGTTAAAATCGGCGACGGGGGTAGGAAGATTAACTTTTCAAACTGGGTCGAAGAAAAGATTGCTGAAGCGCTAGAAGAGATGCCAGATGTGAAAATCAAACGGCCCAAAAAAGTCTCTGATAAGGAAATGGCAGAATATGTCAGCATCTCGCTAGCTAGTTCACTGTCTGATGATGACTCTTAGGAGTAAGCTTATACTCATAGATAGGTTCTCCCTGCTTATCCACACACAAAACCCCATGTAGAGTGAAGACCGAGCTAGATACTGCCTCGTCTAGCTCTATGGGGCTATCACCAAACAGGCAAATACCCTTATTCGGGTTGTAATGAAGGTTAATCTCAGGCAGAGGTGCCACCTCGTCGACCTCTATCACGTCAGAGCGAAGGGCAGCGCCGAAGGCAGTTAGCACATACTTCATGGACACCAGATGGGGCGACAGGCTTTACGACACTTACGGGTAGGAAAATACTTGCATTTGTGGGTACTTACGCAAGACTTACGGCAGAACTTAAGCATCTCCTTATCACAGGGCTTACCCCTAACAGAAGCAAAAGCGTTTAGTACACCTCCGCTTGAGACATAATCATCCCACCTGGAATCTTTATGCACGAAGTCCACGATGAGCGAGCGCAACTGGCTGGCTGACATCTCTGGGTGTTGACTAAGCAGCAGGGCAGCAAGTCCGGTAACGTGAGGGGTAGCCATCGATGTCCCATTCCATGAGACATAACCATCGGTGCCGTATTTTGCCCCAAGTATCCCAACGCCTGGAGCTGCAAGCTGCACAGCAGTCTTACCATAATTGCTAAACCCAGCCTTTTTGCCTTGTTGGTTTAAGGCTGCGACTGCGATGACGTTTTGTAAAGAGGTACTGTAAGAGCCTGGGAAACAAGGGAATTTATCGTTATTCTTACCAGAGTTACCAGCAGCACCGACATGAAACACGCCTATACCCAGACCCTCATCGACTACGGCCTTGAGAGCAGCGCCACCGCCACAACCCCAAGAGTGATTGACGACAACATGAACGTTGTTTGACTTCGCGTAATCATTGATGAATTTAATCGCCTTAATCGCTGATGCAGTTGTTCCGCTTCCGTTGGAATCCAAGAACTTAACGCTAAGTAGATTGCAGCGCCATGACACGCCAACGACCCCATAACCATTACTAAGACCACAAGCTGTAGAGGCAACGTGTGTACCGTGGCCATGATCATCTCTAGCATCGTTTGAGGTGGTAATAGCATTATATTCCCCTATAATTGAGCCTTTAATATCTGGATGATTCCGGTCGATCCCAGTATCAACAACAGCCACAACAACATTATCGCTAAACCTAGCAATGTCCCAAGCGTCAGGAGCCTGTATAGCGCCCATGCCCCAGAGCTGAGAGTAGAGGTCATCGTCTGGTAAGGTTTGGATTTGTACTTTCTCAACAGGTTCACAAGCGACTCCTTCCATCTCTGGTTTTAAACATAGATCATTATCAGGATCGTACTCTAGCACACGAGGCGAGGCAGCTCTGTTTCTTGGCCTTATCTCGTATACGCCACTGGCAGTCTCTACCAACGTATACTCAGTACCATTAATAATCTTTGAGCAATCATCCTGTCCAACCTCCCAAGGGCAATAAGCGCCCAGAGCAGTAGAGCCTGGCTTAGTTACTATAACATACTCGCCTTCAATGACCTCCCTAGTATCTTGCGGTTTAAACGTAGGCTCAACCGCAGTTCCACGTTGTAAAAAAGAGAAGCTTGAGCATCCCACAAGCCATAACAAGCAGGAAGAAAGCAAGAATGTATTCGATAAGGTTTTCATATTTCATAACTCCCTCTGTTATTTTTTATCTTCGTCTAGTGAATCAATTGGAAATTGAGCCTTCCCATGTCCCTTTACTAAGCCAGTGATATCTTTAAGCATACGCCCTAACTCTGTCTCTGGATCTGGATCTAGCTCAATTAGTATCTCTACAATCTCCAACAACTGCTTCTCTGCAATCTCCAACAACTGCTTGTGGTGTTTTTCGCACAACATAAACTTCCTCTCTTACTATTAAGGTTTATTAGTCTCTTTCGCCTTCTCCCTCTCTATAAGTTTTTGTAATTCAAAGCACTCTCCGCACAACGGGGTCTTAGACTCTGCCAGAGATGGTCGTAACCAATGCTCCTGTTTGCAGCGTGGACACTCCCAGACTTTCGGATGATCGTAAGCTCTATCGTACATATCCTTTACCAACTGTTTAAACTGTAAATTCAGATTCCTACGACAAGTCTGACATGCCTCTGGATATTCCTTACCTCTTCTAAAACCGCCAGCAGGGTAAGGCCGAAGCCCTCTATACTTTCCACAGACTGGACACTTCCTATTAACCCGTTTGCGATTGGCCATCGCCCCCTTTGGCCTCGGCTTCTAATTGTGCAAGATTACTGTTTACGTATGCCAATAATTCTGGCCGAGTATCTGCCCATTTCTGTTCGGCAAACCACAAAAGATAATCCGCTGGCACATCCCCAAGGCGTTTGCCTTTGTGCTTGCCCCAGTTCATCGTCGTGTTATCGTTTACGTCGTCACTCATCACCGCCCCCTGTTTATTGACTTACGATTCTTGTCGTACTGCATCATAAACTCATCAACTATCGACGGTTTTAGACCGGAAGCTAAAAGATCACGTTCTAGCTGGTCACGAAGCTGAACCCCAAAGCTCATGGCCTTATACTCTTGGTACGCAAACCACATAACGCCAAGAGCGAGAAAAGAAAAAACTAATATCGCCACTGCAAATGCATCCATAATCATCTCCTATAAAAATAGATGCCCAACTAAGGCACCCCAACCAAATAAAATAGCTCTACCTTCCCACGGTATGTCCTTAACCTTAGACATGTGCCACTGCGTAATAGTCTCCTTGCCCCGAAACCATAGCCAGGCATCGTAAGCTAGGATTAGTACCAAGGAGATAAAAAAGAAGTAACTAGCCGTCATTTACTTGCTCCTAAAAAACTTAACCTCACCAAACGGTGCTGGCGCAGGGTCATCATCATTAATCTTAGCAACTGTGATTACTACAGACTCCGCTTGCTCAAAAAACAGCTTAACCACCGCATACTCAACGCCATCAACAGAGATCTTGTCTCTAACAGCTAGATCATCACACTCATCACACTGGGCAGCATGTACTTGATAGCGAGGCTTGTAAGCGCTTGGATCTTTGGCTTTGGCGACGATGGTGTCTACTAAGTATTCTATTAATCGCGAGGGGTTGGTGGTAGGAAGATTTGCACGGCCACGAGTACGTGATGCCGTTACCCAAGCGCTAGTTGCCACGCTACCGCCAGCAGGATCACGTTGGGCCATACGCACATTAAACTGAACCTCATCGCTGACCGGAGAGGTCACCGTCTCGGCACCAATTAGGTACTCATTAGTAGTAAAGCCCTTCTCAGCTAGGGCAACCTTAACTAGCCTGGTAAACTCAGAGGCAGAAACCTCGCTTAGCTTAGTCTGAGGTTCGTTCCAGATTTTATCGCTGGCTGACATAGCAGCAGCTAGCCTTCCCCCAGAACTTCGAGGATAACTCGTATAACTGCGATAACTACCTCTGTCTGGCGGTGCTGCGGTATAGACGATGTTACCTAATAGCTCGCCGTAAGTATCTTTGAAAGCCTTTATTACCCTTGGATCTATTAAGTCCCAATCTTCATTACCCATCCCCAAGCGCCTCCTTACATATCTTAATAATCTTCTTACACTCCGCTATGCTACACTTCATAATCTCAACTGGGTTATGACTACCTCTCTCTAACTCCCAACCTAGCCACATATACCCACCCTTCCTGGTCATACTATGGTTCTTAACAACTCGATTAAACAGATCTGCTGCCTCTAGTCTTAGTGCCTTTAACTGGTAGCTCATATCTTCCCAAACAAGTTTAGTACCCAAAGCTTAATCCGACTCCAGAGACTCAACTCGATGATGCACATACGCTGTGAGCAACATAGAGGGATCAGAACCCCATCAACAAAATCAGCCCCGTCTGGTCGAAAAACGACTCGCCCACAAGACCTACATCTCCAACAAAAAATCTTCATGCTGCTTTCCCAACGACTACTTCCGAAAAAGGCCCAACCACAGATGCATCCCCAAAGGGAGCAACGGTAAGCTGACCAATGTTGCCATCCATAGACAGGCTGACTACCCCAGCCGTTTGACCGTCCACAGTAACGATATCGCCAGGCTCAACATTGCCATCACGTATCATCTCCTTGGGAACATAAACGGTGACGGAAGCTTTGTCTGGCCAGCGCTGAAAATTCTTTTCAACGGCACCGTAGATATCCTCTAGAAAAGACTCGATACGTATCTGGCTAAGCTCAGACCGAGAGAAAACCCTTTGGTATCTTCGAAAGTTGTACTGAGCATTAGGGATAGGATTGTCATCCTCATCGGTCTTTCTTGCAACTTTGACTCTAAAGGTTATGTAG
>Ga0208644_1001456_pt1 | contig 19737 bp, 38 predicted proteins | sample VirMetDEL_Nov_18_FD_184517 | JGI IMG/M metagenome (GOLD analysis project Ga0208644, IMG submission 184517) | Aqueous microbial communities from the Delaware River and Bay under freshwater to marine salinity gradient to study organic matter... | ecosystem: Environmental > Aquatic > Marine >...
ATTCTCTAAAGAGTTTAGTCATAGCTTCAACGTGCATAGACTCATCCCGTATAGAGTAAGTAACTATCTGTCCCATACCTTTCATCTTGCCGAACCTTGGAAAGTTTAACAAGATTGCAAAGCTACTAAACAACTGTAGTCCTTCGGTAAAAGCTGAATAAACTGCTAAAGTTTTTGCAATACTTTTCTTGTCAGACTTAGTTGTCTTAATCTTATAAACGTACTCGTGTTTGTCAGCCATTTCTTCATACTCTGAAAAAGCTTTGTACTCTATCTCAGGCATACCAACTGTATCAAGGAGTAAGCTGTAAGCATGTTGATGGATAGACTCCATGTTTGCAAACGAACCCATCATCATTCTAGCTTCAGGCTTTCTAAAGATACGCATGTATCTATCAACGTAACCTGCACCAACATCTACATCAGATTGAGTAAACAATCTAAAGATTTGTGTAAGTAAATTGTTTTCTTTTGAATCTAACTCTTGCCAATCTTTTACATCGGTGTGTAAAGGTACTGACTCCGGCATCCAGTGCATTTGGTTTTGCAACACGTAGTAGTCAAACATCCACGGATTGTCAAAAGGTTTGTAGTAATCTCTTGTATCTAATAAACTCATGTGTTCTCCTTGTTAAATCTCTTAACTAAATATTTTAAATTTTCAATTACGTATCCTGCGTAATCTTTTGTTTCTGCAAAAGGTGTTTTGGTTTCGTCAACATAATCTAGCCATAACCTACCAGTAAATCCTTGGAATTTAGGTGTAAATACTTTATCGAAATCTTCTTGTTTCATAATTAATCCTTTGGTAAATAAACTATAACAGCAGAGTTACATTGAGGGCAGCTTAAATTAGTTTCCATAATGTACTCATCGTTCTCATCTTCTATGTCGTGATCTCCACCCCATATTAATTGTGTTCCACAATGCCAACAGTTCATACTATCTAAAAGGCTTTATATCTTGTATCCAAGTTACCAAAGCCCATCGTTCTCCTTTTGTTATTGGTGTTACTTTATGCAGAACATAACTAGGAAACAACACCATGTCTCCAACTTCCATATGTATTGGTCTGTCTGCTCCTTGTTTTAAAACAATCTCACCACCAGCACAGGTGTCAGAAAGTAAAATAGATACAGATATTTTTCTATTAGAATAAATACCATCACCTATATCAGTATGCCAATCATAATGGCAACCTTCTTTATAATGTAACAGTTGTAGATTATCAAAGATACCTGCAATATCAAATCTAAAATAATCATCGTTATAAATTTTAACAGTTTCAAAAATCATTTCAGCTAGTGCTAAGTCTTGGAAAGGATAGACATCTACTTTTCTAACATCATTAACTTTAGTAGATTTTTTATCGTTTCCATGTACTTTACCTTCCCATTTTTCTACAGTCTCAGATTGTCTTTTAATCATCAAACATTCTGATTGGCTCAAAAAGTTATGAATGTTTTTAAACATCTCAGGCTTGGGATTGTTTGGTTGTTGTAAGTACATACTATCCCTCACAAGCTATACACTCAACGTCATCTAATTTAATACGCTGAACTTTAATGTTTACGTTTTCTGCATTTCTTGCAGCATTAGTTCTAAAGTAATACAAAGACTTTAGTTTGTTCATACCATACCAGTGTACATCATTAACGTACTGCATGTACTCATCGTGTACTTCTTGTGGCTCTGTAGCTTTAGGAAGTGTAAAGAAAAGATTAACGGATTGTGCTTGACAAATAAACTCTTGTCGTTTAGATGCATGTTCTATAATCCATATCTGATCTATTTCATTAGCAGTTTTAAATACTTCTTTTTCTTCATCAGTTAGTATATCAAGATGTTGTACTGAACCCTCGTTACCTGCAATGTCTTTCCACAGTGCAGTCAGTTCTTCTTTCTTTAATCCTTTATCTTTTAATACCTCTTCTAGGTATTTGTTTTTAACTTGGAAAGAACCTGAGAGAGTCTTGTGCGTATAAACGTTAGCACGATAAGGCTCAATCGAAGGAGATGTCCCACCACAAATAATACTAGAAGAAGCATTAGGAGCAACAGCGAGAAGATGAGCATTCCTCCTGCCACTACCACTGACATCAGGTGCTTCCCCACGTTGGTCAGCCAAGTTTTCAGAAGCTCTGAGTGCCTGTGTTTTAATGTGTTTAAAAGCTTTATAGTTGAAGCCCGTAGCGAAGATACCTTCAAAAGGAATGTTGCGTGATTGGAGATACGAATGGAATCCCATCGCACCAAGACCCAACGACCTTTCTCGATAAGCCGAGTAGGCAGATTTAGTAAAGCCTTCTTTGCCCGGCTTAATATGTTTTTGAAACCTTTTAAAGTTTGCATTGTACTCTCCCAAGTTATCTGTGTCGACAGCGTTATCAATGTAATGTTGAAGAACGTTGTCAAGCATTGTTATTAAATCTTCAATGAACTGAGGGTTCTCACTCCAATCATCAAAGTATTCTAAGTTGACAGAAGACAAACAACACACTGCTGTTCGTTCTTCGTTAGTAGGTAAAGTAATCTCAGAACAAAGATTGCTCTGCTTGATTTCTAATCCTAAATCTTTTTGTTCTTTTGGTAAAGCTTCGTTACATCTATCAATGTTAATCATATAAGGCTCACCTGTCTCGGCTCTAGCATTAATGATTTGCCACCATAAGTCTCGGGCATTTACAATCTTAGTAGGCTCATTAGTCTTAGGGTCAATTAATCTAAAGTCTGCGTCTTCTTCAACAGCTTTCAAGAACTCATTGGTAATGTTGATACCATTATGAAGATTAAGATTTTTCCTGTTGATATCACCACCGGATTCTTTACGCATGTTAATGAACTCTTCAATCTCCGGATGAGATATGTCCATGTATGCTGCATAAGAACCACGTCTTGTAGTGCCTTGATTAAAGGCTAACATCTGTGAATCTACGACATGAATGAAAGGAATTGAACCAGTAGAACGACTCCCGTGAGTAGTAGATATACCGTTACTCCTAATGTCACCCCAATATCCACCAATACCTCCACCCGAAGATGCCAACCATATATTTTCATCATAGTGATCTGATAAACCAGTCCTGCTATCAGGTACATAATTAAGGAAACAGCTAATAGGAAGCCCACGACTTGTTCCCCCGTTGCTAAGTATAGGAGTGCTAAACATGAACCAGCAATTGGAACTGTAGTGATAAAGCCTTTGAGCCAATTCAAAGTCTGTGTTACCTTTGTATGTAGCTGCGAAGACTGATGCTCTTGCGAAGGCTTCTTGTGCATGTGTTTCGTTCTCCCATAAGTATCTATCCTTGATCGTATCAAGACTAAACTTATCTAATAGTTTTTCATTACTGTAATTAATTTTTATACCAAGGTATTCTTTTATACCTACTTTGTCTTCTACCATTATGTGTTCTCTGTGTCGTGTACGTAAAGCATTATTATAGCATAGTGTAATATTTTAAGCAAGTCTTTTCTGTTCTTTCCTTCTTTATTTCCATAACGTTTAGCGTACTTCATAATATTACCAAGACTAAAACCCTCACCATGTCCCGAATCAATAATAACATCGGTAGCCTGATATTTATCGGATGCATAATGCTGACTGTATGTAGCATCAATGTATCCTTTAAGCTCTTGTAATAATTTGTCTTCATTAAATTTATAATTATTATTTTTCATTTTTCCATTCCTTCGGTAAAGTCTCTTCACTATACCATGTAAAATTATTTGTTTCAGCCCATTCAGCATGGGTACGTTTTGTTCCATCTTTCCTTACCTTTGCTCCCGGCATAGGAGAGAAAGGCTTTTGAAATAAAAATATTAACTCAGTATTTTTAGGTAAGGCTTTTCTAATATGAATATATTTACTGTACTCAGCGTGGTCCCAAAATCTACCTTTAGCTTCAAGTAAAATAGTTTTACCATTTATATCTCTAACAAAGTCAGCTTCGTATTTATGTTCAACAACATACTGTATGACATCCCAATGGTGTTTCCAGTCTTGAAGTATTCCTAGATGAATGTCATACTCCCATCGACTATCATATCCTTTAGGTACGTTAATCTTTTTGGGTCTAGGTTTTCTAGGTACTCTTCTAGGCATTGATAAACCTGTGAGTTATCTCTTCAACTTTAGGTTCTCTTACTGTTTTGGTAAGATACGATAGACCTTTAGAGTATTCAAAGACTCTCAAACCTTGACCATCGTTAGCATCTTTATGACACTCAAATTTATGGGGACACCATACACACCCTCTAGCAATTTTAAAGTTGCCTGATGTACCTTCAGGTACTGGTTCGTAACAAAAGTCAGGAATGGTTTTGCTTTTTATTTCAGACTTAACCTTATTTATTTTAGCACCCACGTTAGGTTTGTCAAGCTCTTGAGGTTTAAAAAGTGCTAATTCTCCTGTCTCTTTATTGATTGCTAAGAATCCACCGTTACTTGTACCTTCTGCTTTTTCATATCCAGCAAGTTGAGCCATGTAACCAAACGGGTCATCCTCTGCAAGAGTACCGTTCTTAAACTTTTGAAATGCATAGTTAGATGCTGATTTAATATCAACAACTTCACCGTCTATCTTGCAATCCATGTGCCCAAGAATACCATTTACTTTGATTTCTTTTTGCTCATCAGTAACTTTATGACCACCAAGCTCTGTTAAAAACAAGACGACTCTTTCAAGTAGATGTCCATACAAAAACTTAATCATAGTTGGTGCAGTGAATCCTTTTTGTTCTCGTTTAGAGTTCATGTCAAACCATAATTGTCTGTTAGGTTTTCCTATGTTAGACATCCTAAGTGTTGGTTTACTATCAGGTCTTGGTGTAAGCCAATCTCTTAAAGCTTCCTTCATGTAATTACCAAAGTCTTCTATCTGTTCGTCAGTCACTTCAAGAGCTTTGTTCTGACCAAGTATTTCTACTTTATCATATATGTCTTGGACTACTGTATCAAGCTGTTTCTTTTTCATGTTCTTCCTCAGTTATGCTATCAATTAATTTTATCGCATCTTTTATTTTTATTTTAAACCACTCACCATTTCTAGCTTCAGCTTTTGTTTCACATAGTTTATGTGCTTTCACTTCAGCTTTTCTTCTATTGTTAAAATACTTTGAATGTTTTAGTTCATAGTCCCTGTAAGGACTAGAGGTTTGGTATTGATTACATCTATCTTTGGCATCAATAGCCATTCCAATTTTAACCCAGCCTTTCCAAGCTTTGTTTGTAATAACATAAACCTGTCCTTCTTTGGTTAGTGGGTATTTGGCAAGAGAACTAAACGCAGCATCTTCAAAAGTTTTATATCTTCCCGGTTTATGTAGGGGATGAGACCTTGAAATATATGCTCCGTTTACATACATATTGGAATCTAAATATGTTATATAACAATCTTTACAAATGTAGTCTTTTCTTTTTAAACGATGTTCATCATAGTTTTCATTTAAAACTAATTCAACATCACAATGGTTACAGTTTTTATTAATGTGTTTCACTCCAATCTCCTCCTATTTTATATTCACCGTCAAGAGGACATCTCATATTAAAATATTCTCCTGCCTGTTTTAAACTATCTACTGCTAGTTGTCCTACCTTGTTAGCGTTACAGGCTGGTACTTCAATCTGCCATTCGTCATGAATGTTAGCAACAAACTTATGTGGTACACCACTGAGCCTGAGTCTAGCATCTAATATTTCTAATCCTTTCTTCATGACAATAGCACCACCACCTTGAAGTAAACTATTTAAAGCAGCATGTTCACTTCGTATGTATATCTTTCGACCATCTAATCCTTTGAGGAATCCTCGTTTCGCAGCTCGTTGAACCTTGTCCTTAAGAGCTTTAAGTGTGGGGAGATTGTCGAAAAAACGATCTTTAAGTTCTCTACCTTTTTTTCTTGATCCTCCAACCACGCTTCCAATCTTTGCATCTCCTGCTCCGTATATAAGTGCATAGATGAAAGTCTTTGCTGTATCTCTTGATTCAAGCCCTGCAAGTTTTTGATTAGTCGTGTGTATGTCTCCGTTGACAACTTCATTTATATAATCCTCATCGTTCATATAGTGTGCTAACATTCTAAGTTCTAATCCTGAAGCATCAACCCCAAGTAAAACATTCCCCTCATCTACAGTCCAACAAGCTCTGCAATCTTTACCATACGGACTGTATACTGCCGGTACTTGAGCTACGTTTGGATGGTTATGTGACATACGACCAGTAATAGTTCCGTTAGGTATTACTGAACCATGTACCCTACCATCTTCTTCAACTGCATCCAACCAAGATTGTATCTGAGCAATACGCTTTTGATACAACAAGAAGTCTGCAATAAGTTTAGCTTCATGTATGTGTGTAATCTTTTTAAGAGTACCCTCATCTACAATCGGCTGACCTGTAGGTGTAAATCTATTTGGTTTCCAACCAAAGTCTATTAAGTATTCACCAATCTGTTTACGACTACCGAGGTTAAAAGGTTTGAGTTCTTGTCTCATGAAAGGTTTTCTACTACCACTTTTAATTAAACTATCGTATTCGTCAGCAGTTAAGCCTGACTTGGATAGCTCACCATCTTTTTTAATTTTAGGTGTGACTAGTTTAACATCAGTCATTTTAGGTTTGAATGTACTTTGTACTTCGCTTGTTACTTCATACATTTTAGCTTTAAGATCAGCCAGTAATATGGTAGCCTTGCGTTCATCAAATTTAAATCCGTTATTTTCTTGATCAGATATAATAGATGCTATTCTATGTTCAAGAGCAATTGACTCTTCACTAAAACCTGTTTGTTCTCTAAGTAAAGCGAAGTAAACTAGCTCATTTAACCGTACATCATTACAACAGTACTCAAGCATTTGAGGTGTGTACTCATCAAAGTCTATAGGTTGTTCTTGCTTTGCAAAGTTTACACGATAACCCCACGTTTTTAAACTGTGCCCGTTCTCACGGATAGGTTGATATAGTCTAGACATAACAAGAGTATCTTCAATATTCTTATGATACAAATCAACACCTGCTAGTTTTTTAAGTACAGCTAAATCAAACCGTATGATGTTATGCCCTATTAAAGTATCAGCTTGTTTTAAAAACTCAATACCTTCCTCAAGTTTATGAGGTGGGAACTTATGTAATGGACCATCAACTTCCTTGGCTACAATACAATGTAGCTTCGTTGGTTTAAGACCATCACATTCGATGTCAAATATAATTTTAGAATTCTGTGTTGTCAAATGTTTCCTCCTCGGTGACTTCAAATAGTCTACCGGTTTCATTGTTGTAGCGTAGGCTACATGCCAGTCCAGTATCACCTGTGTATCTTGATTTAAGTACACGAACCTTTGTGGTGTTAGCTTCGTCTTCGTTTTCAGATTGTTGATTACGTTCTAGTGCAATCACACAATCAGATAGTTGTGCTATACCTTGAGAACCTTTAAGATGAGAAAGAGATACTTCAATACCTTGTTCATGTCCTTTATCACCTGATGCTCTACGTAAGTGAGATACAAGTATCATGCCTACACCAGTCTCTTCAACAAGACTGCGTAACCTATTCATTAAACAATCAATACCTCGTCTTTCATCACCTTCAGCTAAGACATTAACTAACATATGTAAGTGATCTACCACAACCCATTTGCATTCACAGCCTACGATAATGTATCTAAGCTTAGAAAATATTTCATCAATATCAGTAGCACCAAGATGAGCATGGATAAACACACGACCTTTAGGTATAACCTTATCAAATAAAGCAGTCAGTTGTTCTTCACTGTATTGCTCTCGTCTCTCATTAAGATACACTCTGTCATTAGCTTCAATGGATATAATACCATCAGCAGTCCTTAACCAGTTCTCTTCAAGAGCTACAATACCTACGTTGTCTTCTGTGTTCTTGATCAGCCAATGTTCTAGCTCACGAGTAACACTAGACTTTCCTAGTCCTGTCCCACCTGTAAGAGTTACAAGCTCACCTTTACGCATACCATATAGTTTCTTGTTGAGACCTTCCCAAGGATAGGCAATACTTTCCTTAGTCTCTCTATGTAACCACTCAGATTTTTGGGTGGATAAATCTATAATACCTGATGGAGTATATGTCCTAGCTTCCCACCATGCAGACATGAATGCTTGAAACTTTTTCTGTCGAAGCATGTCGTTAGCATCTTTACATCCTGTAGGCAGTGAAACTATTTTAGCTTTACCGGGTTTTAATATACGAGCAACTTTCATTGCTGCTTCTTGTCCTGCCTTGTCGTTATCAAAACATATCACTACATTTTCAAACGACTCAACAAACTCAATGCTTTCTCGGATATCTTTAACAGCACCCGATGCACCACGCTTCAACGAAACACATGCCCACTTTGACTGCATCAATTCATAAGCAGCCATGGCATCACATTCACCTTCAACGATTGTGAGATACTTACCACCTGTATTTCTAAACAGTTGTTCACCAAATAAACCAGTGCCTTCATAAGTACCTGCAAATGCAAAGTTTTTATTGTCAACAAACCTAGTTTTAGTTCCCACTACTTCGTTGCCATTGAAGAATGGATAGATGTGTTGAGCAACTTTATTGTCTGCACTTACGACACGTCTTACGCCATACTTTTTAGCTGTCTCTTCAGAAATACATCTGTCTGTAAGAGGACCAAAGCTACCGTTGTATGTGTTTAAAAACGTATTACTAACTTTAGGTTTAGTATTTGTGTCCATAATTTTACCATCACAAGCATCAATATAATTAGGAAAGTGTGTCTCACAGCTAAAGCAATGAGCAGACTTATCCTCGTTCATAGACACAGGGTCAGACCCACCACATGATGGGCATGGTAGTTTGTGTCGTACAAATTTACTTTGTTCTTGCATTCTATCTCCTTTAGAAAAGTGGCTAGGCTTTTACACCTAGCCGAGTTATTTATTTTGAAGATTCTTCTTCAGTCTCCTCAGTCGGTTCGACTATAGCTTCGTCTCTTGCCTTGAGTAACTCTTCTAAGTTAGCTCGGTGGGTTCGACTTGCAAAGTCTAGGGCTTCAATAACGACCTGTAAGTTTCCAACTTTTTGTACGATAACAGTAGCTTCTTGCTTGACGTTATCGTCTGTAATGTTATTAACATCATAAGTTGTTGTACCTTCGTCATTGTTAATAGTAATAATCATTAGAATTCCTCTCCATCAGATAAGAACTCATCACCATCACCGTTCTTATACGGGACAAGATCAGTAATCATTACTGCCTGTAAATCTAGTCCTTGATAAGGACCATACTTACCTTCGCCACTGTACTCATTGAACTGGACCTTAACCTTTGATCCATTTCCAACAGCAGTTGTGACCTCCTGCTTGTCTGAGTCTAACAAACGAGGTGCAGGTCTAACCATTCCGTTAGGACCATTTACTTTTCGTTTGATAATTAAAGCCGGACCTTCATCCATCTGCTTTATTTTGTGTCCACGAGATGCAAAATCATTTGCAGTCTCATCATCAACCACTAGGTTGACGGTGTACACGGGGTCGAATGTCGTATTGGGTGTAGTTATACTTGCCCAGTACGCAGTTCCTTCTAATATAGCCATATGCGTTTCCTCCTATTATAGCTTTGTTGTGAAGTTGGGAGAGTTTTGAGCAACTACTCTCGGAGTTTCAGACTGTGCTGTACCAAACCATTCGTTCAATTGGAGATAGAGGGCTTGATGTGTTTGGTTACTCATTGTGATACGAAGTATAACAGAATTAGTCTTTAATGTCAAGCAATATTTCTTCCATACTTATCACAGGATTTTTAAATAAAGTGACCAGGAATTTTTCTCCATCCTTTTGCACCTCATAAGCAGCCTTACTTTCATAAAACTCCTCATAGTTTTCAGCCACATAAGCTTCAAACTTTCTTAGTTCATCCCTATCAAAGATAGCTGTCTCGCCTTCAGTCATCATTCTTTCGTATATGTAATTCATGCAACCTCCTGTGTTGTCCACCAATTAGGCTTGGGTCTATTTTGTTCCCACTTAGCGTAGTGTTTTTCGTTAATGCAGTAATTACGATAAGCAATAGTAGCATCCTCATTCTTGTACTCCTCAGGCATAGCCTGTGCTAGTGGTGTCATATCTTTTAGAGGTATGTTCTGTGGCAACTGCATCAAAGGTGTTGCTAATTTATCATAACTTAAATGAGACCTACCATATCTGTAGCTGTACTCGATTGATAAAGCTACGAAGTGTCGGTACAACCACTGATAGTTAGCACTTGCTTCACGAACCCACTTACTGCATGGGTGATTAAGATGTGCTACCTTATACATGTTCATCTTGTCTGCCCAATCATCACCGTCTAAAGCTCGGTGTGCTGTGCATAACATCTGTGCTGATTCCAAAGGCATCTTGACTAGCATCTTGTCAGGCTGTGCCTTTGCTGATTCAACTGGACATTCATCAAAATAAAATATGTTCATTTACCTTATCCTCTTTTAATATATCTATAACTACCAGCATCCCATTTAGCATCTAATAGTTTAACCAAATCATATTGTAAACTATCTAAATTGTGAACATCAGACAACCATAAATCATTGGTTTCGTGTAAAGTATTTAACATGCTTCTAAGTTTGTTAATGTATTTGAACAGATCATCATACTCGCTTGTAGTCAATTCAATAGTTACTTTATTTTTTAATATTTTAGTTTTCATTTACCTTGCCCTCGATATTTTTTTAAGTTGGCTTTCTTACTCTTGTTCATGGTAGCTGTGCCAACATTACCTCTACCTTGACTTGTTTTCTTACCTCTGCCTGTTGTTGCAGGTGTATGTGTACTCTTAGTCCATGTCTTAGCCATTACAACCCCTCAATATATTGTTTGTAAAAACCATCACACCAATCTGATTTATGTTTAGTGTAGCCTACTGCGTGAAAGTTTACTAACTGTAGTATTATTATAATTAGTATATATATTATATGTTTAGTCCAAGTCATTTATATTCTCCTCTACTGTTGCTCTGCGTTGATCTCTATACTCTGTAATCCTCCGACCATCTGCATAGTCAACTATTTGTTTATACCATAACCCATCTTTGTACCTTGTGTCAATAGCTACAATTTGTTTAGCTTGTTTTTCTAATTCAAGTATCTGTCTCTGTTGTTCAACAGCTTCATTATACTCAGTCATTTTGTTCCCTCGATTTTTTAAGTTTCATTAACTCATCCCACTTGTAAAACTTCTTAGTCTCTGCATCCCAAAAGTTTCCACGATGTGCTTGTGGTGGGACATAAGGTTCTATTTTATCCTTGTCAACCAAGTACATATACAACCCTGTCATTGCAATAAGTAAAACACCTGCTATTACTATCAGTATTATTTCCATATTAATTATTTCCTATACCAAAAAACACTTCAATGTTATCGGGTAATTTATTTCTAAGTTCTCTTAACTGGGTAATGTCTTCATCAAACTCCCAAGTTTCTTGGGTGGTTGTCTTGCCTATTGCAAATAACTTTTGAACACCCTCAATCTTAACCATGTTATCTACAGCACCCTCAACAGTACGAGAAAAAGTTTTTAAAATTGTTCGTTCATTGTCTAGTTTGACATCCATAATATATTCTTCCATTAAAATCTCCTATCTAAATATTTTTCTTGTTGTTGTTCGTTTACTTTTGCAAGTTCTTTGTATGTTGTTATGTGTGGATGATCTTTTAAAACTTTCATAATCCATTTGTCAGACATAAAAGATAAGTGCATTTGTTGATTACCAAACACATGAGTCTGATCGGGCATAAGTTCCTCAACATTATCTACAGTGATTACCTTACCTTGATCTTCAGGCAATATAGATTGAAGCCATTCAACCTGTAAAGGTTTGATAAGCTTACGAAGTTTTTTTATTTGTTTACTGTTCATAATAAAGCTCTGAACTCCATGTATGGTTCTTCTCTGTGTCCTTCGGGTAAAAACTCTACCCTGTCAACAACTTCTTGTAAGTCATATGTTGTTGCAGTTGTTTCGCCTTCATCATCATGACCCATAATCAATCCTTTACCTGCAAAGTTTCTACCCGACCAACTAAAGTATCTTTGATTACCTTCAACCAATAGTCCTTCATCATCTACATACAAATCATCTGCATCAGATAGACTTACTACATCAAAGGTTCTACATTCTATTAGGTCATAGATTTCTCTATAGTCCCCACCATATACTGCTTCTTTAACTGTCTCGTCAAATGGATTTATTAAAATTACTCGCACTTTTTATCTCCTTAAATTTAACTCCAAGCAGTTTGTGTATCCTGTCCTCAAACAAGCTGACTTGATCTATCACTGCTTCTTGTTCTTTTGTTGTCATGGTTTCCCAATCATCTATAAAGTCTAATGGATTATGTTTCAACCCATCAAACACCTTCATCAAATAATCTGATATGGTGTGTTTAGCTTTTACCTTTGCTGACACCTTAATCTTTTTGTATTGTATCATAAAAGTTTTCCTTAGTCAATAGATACATACTTAAAAGGTTTAACAGACTCCATGTTTTCTAAAAAGAATTGTCTGTAATCCCCATCATTATTAATGCAACCACCTACTAAGATTTCATCATCATGGTTGTATTTAATATCTGATACAGTCAACAGCATTCGTTGTTCATACTCACCTGTTTCAATCTTGTGGTACTTAAACATCAAACCATATCCATTAAAGAATGCTTTTGATATTGCTTTTTCTACTATTACAGCAGCTTTTTTATAGTCATAGTCTTCCTTCATATTGCCCTCGCATTTATTAAATCAATTACAAAGCCTGAAGTATCTTTCTTGGCTTCACCTTTTTCAATCAGTCCAACCACCACTTGAGTTTCATCTAAGAATCTCATGTCATGTTTGTCCCCATCAATTACTTTAAATCCTTTGAACACTTTAGGTAGAGCATCACGAAAGACTACTGCTATGTTGTTTGATACTTTATCAATTAGAGAAGCATACTTATCATTAGCTTCGGAATAACTCCAAGTCAAATGATAATTAGGTATGTGCTCTACCTTGCGTGTTGGAATTTTTGTGTAGTCATAGAACTGAATCTGTGGGAACATGGCAAAGATGTTTTCATACCCATATACCTCGATAGTTTCCCATTGAATATCACTTGTACCATTAAGGCGTAGGGCAGGTTTTTTACCAAGCCTATCACATTCTTTAAGAAATTTATTTACGTCTTGTACAAGCTGTCTCATGAACTCCTGTCGGTCATTTAAGAAGAGTAGAGTTTTTCTAATTCTTGACTGCTGAACATTAGAGAATTTACCCATCCCTGCTGTGTTCAAACAAGGCACATTACACTTGGCAACTTTAGCATAAGGACATAGAGTTCTCTTGCCATCTGCTAAATCATCAGGTGCTAAATAGATTATCCGACTAAACCATTCGTCAGATAGCTTGTTGCTCTTTTCAATCTTGGTGCTACCACTTGATAGCAAATTATATTTAGGCATTTTTAATCTCCTTTAATTATACTTACATTCAAAAATTCTATTAGTAATTAGTTCAAGTATCTCATATCTATCGTGATAAATATCTAGTCCTTGCTCTCGTGCTATCTCTTTAATCTCATCATCTAGCAAACCTTTTTGGTCTTGGTCTAAGACCTCATCAAATAAGTTTTCTAGTATCATAGTGTTGATTGTATTACTCATCTTCAGTCTCCTTTTCTAAATTTTTATAAAATGTTCCTACTTGTATTATTTGTTTCCAAGTAGCACAGTTTTTAATACTGTTTGCAAGTGCTGAAACTACAATAATATTATCAAGTGTATATCCTTTATTATTATCTATCCTATCAATAGATGGTGAGGTCTGCCAATTCTTGTTCCCATGTTCTAACTTGATGTTAAGTATTGGACATACATCAGGAAAAACAACCTCATCTAATGATAAATTAAAATCTAATCCTCTTTTTTTTGCTCTGTCTTTTGCTAATTGAATAGATTTTTTTCGTGCATATTTTGGATTTTTTCTTCTTAATTTATTATAACATAACCTGCATTGTGCTCGATAACCTTCACCATTTTTATTTTTTCTAAGTGGGAAATTATCTTTGTTTAATTCTTTTGTTTCACCACAACTATGACATATTTTGTGAGTCATTATTAATTTCCTCTTTAATTTTGTCCCATGCTTGTTGAAGTTCATCTCTTTGAGATTTGTTATTTGTATATTCAGACCACTGTACTTCACAAAATATTAAAGTATTAACAATTTTTATTGCATCTTTAATTGTCATTCTTAATTTCCATAACATCAACGACATCATCAATAGAAACACTGATAGCTTTTGCAATAAACTCCTCGACATAATTAAATATTTGTTGCTCGGTAATATCAGTAGGATTATCACCCGATACAATATCTTCATAAATAATGTCAACAAATTTATGTCCTTGATTGACTGATAGTTTAGCAAGTATTGGAAAGTCTCTCGCACATACTTCAGCTACGATATGATATATAGTTTGCATTATAGTTCTACTCCTGCTTCTCTAAGCAAATCTTCAAATTGATCTAAGACTTTTTGTTTCGAGCCTTTCAATCCGAAAGTATCTTTGACCATTTTATAACAATTAACACCACGAGTCAATCTTAATCCTTGAATCTCTAGCTTTAGACCAGACCTCATGGTCAAGTATCTAGCCATTTGAATTTGTTCAGGTGTATCTAACATTAAGCCCATATTTATCTCCTAAAAATTAAGTGGTAGTTTTTTGTGTAGGACTACCAACCTACACCTAATCATATTTTATACTCATACTCTAGGTACTGATGAGTCTTGTCCTTCTCCTCTTTAGTTCCACGACTGTTGCAACAATCATTGTGAAACTCGCAGATAGTTCCTCGGACAATTTGTAGTTAGTGCATGGTGGTATAGTTCTCATTTACTTTTATCCTAACCTTGATGCCTGAGCAAAGGATTTTATAAGGCTCACTTTCTAACTACAAAATTATTATACTATGAACCAAACTCTGATGTCAACTCCTCAATAAGTTTGTAAACATCAAAGTCTCCACCCATAGTTTGAAGTCTGAGTTTAGTAGATATCTCATGCTTTGTTGTATAAGGTAGTTGCCATACAATTTTTAGTGCAGGAACTGAAACACCATAGGTTGAAATATTGTCTAACCATATACCTTGTTTAGTAGCATAAGAACTATATTCAAAACCATTAGCTTTTTGAAATCCTTGAACTAAATCTTTTAGTTCTTGTTGTTCAGCTTTAATAGTTTCTTCAAGCTCTTTGTATTGTTCAAAAAGTTTTGAAATTACTTCAATTCTTGCTTCAATATCAGATTGAACTTCTTGAACATCTTTACGAGCTTTGAACTTATCAAGTTCAGTAGCTTCAATCTTTTCTACAACCTGTTCTACAACTAGGTCTTGGTCTTTTACTCTCATCTGTGCCATAATATATCTCCGTTTATTATGTTGGTTAAAATAGTGGGTAGTTTTCAAGTGATACCCACACTTACCCCGAATTTAATCTAGGAATTTATAGACATGGGAATACCATATCTAATACGATTCCAAAGTCTGCCTAGAAAGGAAGTCTCTGAATAGTATTGAATCTCATCAATGATATCCAAAGTATCTTGAACATCAAGATTAGAAGCAACTTCAAGTATTTGCATCCCTGTATTTGCTTTGGTCAAAGGTATCTTTTGAGCAAAATACAATGCATTACTTTCATGCACTTGGTCTTTTTGCTTATAGACTGATACTTTTTCATGGTGAAAAGAATTAAAAGTACGACCTGTGTCAGCACCAAATCTATTTTTTTCTGCTCTTACTCTCACAATATTAGCACCAAAGCTGTGTGCTTGATTCCATATTGCTTGAATCATAGGTGATGCATTTTTAATGCTTTCAGTAGTCGCACTACCATTTCTGCTGTATATCAATTTTGACATATCTATCTCCATAGTTATTAAAGTTAATAAAAATGCTAGTTAGTTTGTACCCATCAACTAGCAAATGGGAATTTACACATACAATCGCAATGATGTCTGTATGGTTCGGGGGAGTTTCATGCAGGTTATCTTTAAACTTTTATTTACGCTGGTGTTTCTCCATATCCCTGAATACAAAGTGATATTATTTTATCTGATCTATTGTCAGCTCTTTTACTTTATATTCGTGAAGGCTTTGCCCTCGATTCGCTTTACAGAATGCCACAACCGAAAGCGAATGTCAAGCCTAAGTATAGTTGTTAAAGATTTTATCTACACAAAACATCATACACTTCTTGTGTTTCATATCTATCATGAACAGGTATATATCTCGATATTGGATAGCCGACCATCTTACTTAATTGATCAGTAATTGTGCTAGATACTTCGGCAAAGACTCCATTACCCATTGGTCCAATAAGATTATCTCTATGTTCTTCAAAAGGTTTTAAGTGAAATCCAAATTGAGGTCTAAACTCAAATCTAAATACACTTCTTCTTTTAAAATTTTGATATTCTCCATTAGCAAGTATACAATCTACATCAACCTTTGCATAATGTTTTGGAATAGATAAAGTTCCTCTATTAATTCCATCAGACCAATCTATATCCATAGATATTACAATTTCATCAAGACCTGCAGTAAAATCTTTACTACCATGTGTGCTTGTATTTAAATATGCTGTATTAAAACTCATAGTTATCTCCTAAATTAAATTGTTTCAATTACCCAAACAGTTCCCATCTCCATAGTATTATCATTGAGATAATTAAATGTTGATGCTAACTTGACCCAAGAATTTTTGAAGTTCTTGTATAACAAAGCTCTATCTTCTTTGTGAGAGTAGACTTCTTGATACCTATAACCTTCTGATCTTAGGTATCTTTTTGCTTTTTCTTCATCATTGAAGCTAACAATAATTCTGTGTTTTGCAGATTTAATATCTTCAAACTTAGCAGAATTAATTTCTCTTTGAGATTTAGTTAATCGTTTTTTACCAGACATAATTACACCTCCAAGTAATTAAATTGAGCATCATCAAGATACTCATAAGATTCAAGCTCAGCACAGAACTCAAGAATATCTAAGTGATCTCTCTCAACCATGTTATCGTCAGACGAATCATATAATTCGTTTGGATCATCATTAAGATCGACCTCAAGTCCCTCAAAGTCTGTGTAGTATCCAAGCTCATCTTGGTGTTGTTTTATATCCATATTGCCCTCCTGTGAACATATATTTTATGGTTTTGTCGCCCAGCAAGTGCCGAACCTTTTCAAGCATGGCAGGTCTTGAACCGAATGTCAAGCCCAACTATAGTTTTTTTAGATATTTTAATTAATTTAAATATTTTATTTTATATTTTATTTAATTTTTAGTAAAAAAGTACAAGTTTTTATATAAAATTCACACAAATGTCACATAAATATTACATAATTGTTACATAATTGACACATAACTTGCATAAATAATATAAAATATGATATAATATTGTCCCTCAACATCCTGCCCCAGCCATATATTTTTGCCCCCTAAAATAATCTTAAGAGATATTTTATAAGATAATATAATATAATATTGAGGGGTTTGGTCTCCAAAAAAAATATGTATAGACCTAGAAGACAGAAAAAAACCCCAGAGCCTATCGAAGACTCTGAGGTTTTGAGTTCAACTGATAAGAAGTTAAGCTTTTTTAGACTTTTTCTTATCTATCTCAGTTAGATGTTTATCTAAGCTATCAAGGAAAGCTGTAATAAACTTCTTATCAAACTTACCAAGCCAAGCATCACGCTGAAGTACAACAGCATCTTGGTAGCTAAGTTTAGATTCAGCTCCAAATGTTGAACTCATGTGAGCATAAAAAGGAACTTTGAACTTAGGACCTTTCTGAAGAAAGCTGATATCTCTGTTAGAGAGTGCTTTGTGTCGCTTCAAGATTGAAGAACAAAGCTTATCTCTATAAGAATCTATCAGCATATTCATAGGTACATCGTATCTTGCGACACTGTTGGTAGCCCATGATTTGCCAGTAAGAGATTTAAGAAAATCATCAGCTTTCTGTGCTTTCTGCTCAGCAGTTGATGGGATAAAGTTATTTGAATTAGCCATTGGAAACCTCCTTTGTGTTGTAATAGCTTTTGGTTATAGAAGTAAAATCATCAACTGCCCATGGGCTATTAGATTCTACGGTTGGTGATGTTGTTTGGTATCTAGCTAAGTATCTAGCAACTAAACAAGCATCAGAGACTGATTCGCAACGATAATGTTTACCTCTTGAATCAGTCAATAATATATATAATTTAGACATAAGTCCTCCTATATTATAGTTAACAAACAGGAGAAAAGTCTTCAAGGACTTTGAGGTTCTTTGAAGGATTCTTCTGCACATAGCTCTTAACATAGCAAAGGTTCTCTAGCATTGTCAAGAGCAGTGTTTAGAGCCTGTTAAGCTTTAGCTGTTACAGGCTCTTGACTCTTGATAATCTAGATGGTTCTTTGCTATGTCTAAACTATGATTTTTTTAATAAACTTAGTACTTTAAACTTTATAGGACTTTGTAAACTAGTATGATCTAGTGCAAAAGACACTTGTGTCCTATGTGCAGAAGAAACTTCTAAGGTTCTCAAAGACCTAGAAGACTTTTCGGGAGACTTAACTCATAATATAGGAGGACTTTAAAAACTTTGTAGGTCAAGTAAGCGAATCAGTCTTGAGCAGAAAGCACTCTAGAACTTCCTAAGTCTGTAGTGTAGTAGTAATAGTAGTTAGTCGAAGCCTAGTAGTCTTCTAGGTCTATACATGGTAGGGAGGGCAGGAGACCATACCCCTCTACCTATATATCTATAGCGTGGTTATACATTATACAGCAAATAGGGCATTAACCAGATAAGGACTATCTAGTTTACAGTCGGGCTATAAAGACTACAAAAACTTTATAGTCTTTAAGGTATTAATTAAGATATATTTAGGGGGATGTTTTTAAATAATTCTTTGTCTAGAATTAGACGAGGAGGGTCCTCTGGAGGGACTATTTGAACCCGGGGGGCACTAAAGTTATTATACATCCGTATGACGGTTTTGTCAAGAGGTAAAGAAAAAAACTTTAAAAACTTGACAAGTTTCTCAGGTAAAGCTATAATAAATAACATGGCTATATTACCAAGCATAGATAAAACTCAAACTAAAAGAGAACTCACAGAAAAACAAGAGTCTTTCCTAGAGCACCTTGTAGAATGTCAAGGCGATGCTAAAAAGGCTGCAGAACTTGCAGGGTATAAAAGTCACTACCATCATGTTGTAAAGACTTTAAAGTCTGAGATACTAGAACTTACTCAAGAGATTCTAGCCAACGCAGCTCCTAAAGCAGCTTTTAAGATTGTAGAAATTATGGATTCTAAGAAACCTATCATTCAAGCAAACAATAAACTTACAGCAGCTCAAACTTTATTAGATAGAGTAGGTGTTGGTAAAATAGATAAAGTAGACGTTACGCATAACATGAATGCAGGTGGTATTTTTTTAATGCCGGATAAAGCCCCTATAGATATTGAGGATGGAGAATATGAAGATATTTCTGACTGAGATTGAAGCCTACGGTACAACCTTTGCAGGTCCTAACATCGTAGCTTCATCCTATGAGAAAGCAGAGATAGCTGCAGCCCAGAACCATTTGGTTGTTGTGGGTGAGTTAGACAGCATCTATGTGGATGATGAGTTAGAAAAAGAACACCTTAATACTATACCTAAAG
>Ga0208644_1001457_pt1 | contig 19731 bp, 17 predicted proteins | sample VirMetDEL_Nov_18_FD_184517 | JGI IMG/M metagenome (GOLD analysis project Ga0208644, IMG submission 184517) | Aqueous microbial communities from the Delaware River and Bay under freshwater to marine salinity gradient to study organic matter... | ecosystem: Environmental > Aquatic > Marine >...
GGGCAGTAAGTAATGCTGAAAATGCACTTAACCAGAAGATTGCCAAAAATAACACAAGCGGGAGTGTTGGCGTTTATTGGTATCCCAAAATCGGGAAGTGGGTAGCTTCAATAAGAGTTAGAAAAAAATATATTCACCTCGGGTGTTTCGCCGAAAAAGAAGACGCTATTTCCGCGAGAAAAGCAGCGGAGGAAGAGCATAACTTTCACCCTAACCACGGGAAACTAAATGCGTGAGATAACAAAAGAAGATATCGCCCTTCTCGGCGACCAGGAGTGGAGGCTGAACAACCTCTACTACATCCGGCCAAAGAACACGGCGAGGTGCGTGTTCAAACCAAACTGGGCGCAACGCACGATCAGGGAGACAAAGAACCGGCAAAGGTTCAGGCGTGCGTGCATCCCGAAGGGGCGGCAGTTTGGTGTGTCTACCGGAGAAGTCATGTTCGCACTAGACGATGTCCTATTCCGTAAGAACGGGAACATCGCAGCAGGTATCATCGACATCACGCTCGACCAAGGTAAGGACAAAATCGCAATGGCTAAATATGCCTACGACTCCCTCGTAGCACCGTGGCACGAATACCAGCACTTAGGCGAACTCATCCACGCCGGGAGGAAACTGGTCTCCGACAACACCACCACTCTACGGTGGGACAACGGAAGCTCGATGCACACCGCGATGTCTTTTGTGGGTAAAACGCTCAAGCGGCTTCACGTCTCGGATGCCGGGAAGATAGCATATGCCGACCCGCAGAGGTCGGGCGAGATCATCGAATCTTTCGAGTCCGTCCCGAAGGACTGCGACATCCTGTGTGAAGGCGTCCACTACGGCGGCAAGTCGGGGTGGTTCTACAACACCTGCCGGGAAGCTCTCAACACCCCACAGGAAGGGCACGTAGACCCGACCCAGTGGAGGATGATCTTCCTAGAGTGGTGGAAGCACCCGGAGTATTCGCTCGACGGAGCGGCGAAGTTCGATCTGGACGAGGACATGGTGGTATACTTTGAAGGGCTCGAAAAGAACCACGGGATCAAATGCACGATTGGGCAGAAGCTATGGTACCAGACCAGGTGCAAGAGTGCTGGCGGTAGGAACGCGGTCTACGGGCAATACCCGTCCACACTGGCGGAAGCGTGGAACGCACCAGTCGAGGGGGCTATCTACGGCGACCTCATCACCTCGCTGAGATCCAAGGGCAGGGTTAAAGACTTCACCCCGCACCGTGACCTCCCGATCTTTACGTTCTGGGACATCGGGCATTTTGACGAGACTGCAATCTGGCTTGTGCAACCCGCCACACAGGAGGTCTTGTGGATCGACTGGTTGGCAGAGAGCGGTCAGGCAGCATCACACTACGCCGACAGGATGCGTGAGTGGGAGCGGAAATACGACCGGCAGATCTCCTGCCACTTCTTACCCCATGACGGGGCACGAAAGAACTTCGCGTCTGGGACTTCAGCGGTCGAGGGGTTGATCCGGGCGGGGATACCGACCCACTCGATACAGGTGGTGCCTAGAGCGTCTGATGTCTGGGAGGGCATTAACCGTCTGAGGGAACTGATCCCGAGGTCTGTGTTCCACGTAGAATGCGATAGGGCGAGGATGGTCAGGGGTGACGAGGTGCCCAGTGGGCTGAACCGTCTTGAGAGCTACCACAAAAAAGTCACCGAGTTCGCTAATACCCAGCATGAGAAACCCGTCCACGATGGGAGTTCGCATATGGCGGACGCGGCGAGGACGTTTGCGGAGGCCGAGATCAAAGGGATGTTGACCGGCGGGGCGTGGACGTGGCACGATGGGAGGGACGTGAGGAAGCGGAGGAAGACCGCTATCAAGGGACCGAGTTTCTTAAGGAGATAAAACGATGACAAAAAAAACGAAACTAGAACTAGCCTTTATAGCTAAAGGGTTGCCAACAGAATTAAACTCATACGCCAAAGAACTGTTGGCAAGGGAAGAGGAATCGACACAAATTAAACATGTACAAGAAAACAAAGAAGACAGATACGGATTCTCTACACAGTGGATTCCGTTTACTCCCTCGATGCCGACCTTATCTTTGATAAGGTTTAAGAAGGCGCGACTGGAAGACGAGGAAACATTTGAACAATGGTTTGCCGAAAAGGGCTCAAGGTTTTGCAACCAGGAAAGGTTTCCGTTCCTTCCTTCTGAACACAAGCACTCATTTTGGAGGAAAGCTAACCAGCGGTAAGGGACCGAGCTTTTTAAGGAGATGAACCTGTTTAATTTAGATGATTACACTGTCAACCAAGAGGAAACCTCTGGGGTGATATCTAGTAACAACCACGTTGGTGACATCTCAGAACTAACATTTGTGTTAGAGGCAAAAAAACGTGGATACGATGTATTTTCTCCATTTGGTCACAGCACAAAAGCCGATTTGGTGATTCGGAAACCTTCTTGTAAATGCCTTACGATTCAGGTGAAAACTGGGACTTATCAGAAACCTAAAATGTCTCACCACTTAGAACGGTGGAAGTTTATGGTAGGTAGTGGACGACCATCTTGCGCGGCAAACCCTAACGATTATGGGCTTAGATATAAAAAATATAAGCGTGGTGATTTCGATGTTTTGGCTGCGTTTATACCGGAAAGAGAAGTGTTCAGTTTCTATTTACTAGATGACATAGTGGGGAAGAGTTCGATTACTTGGACCATTGGAAACCAAGAGTGGAATTGGAACGATTTAGACTTAGTTAAATGACCCCGTTCGACAAGGCGCGTATGGTCTACGAGAAAGAGGTGTGCGCCCGCACGTTCGATGAGGACTTGCGGCTACACCTCAAGTTCGGGTACGTCTTCTCCACCCCAGACTTCTTCCTGATGGGTAGACCTGTAAGCAAGGACGCGGAATACCATGAGATAACCGACCCGAGGTTGCAGTTCCCAGACCCGGACTGCTGGCTTGTCTACCTAGCATCTGGAGACATAAATAAGTTTTGGACAATCTGCCCTTACGATTTACCATACGTTGGTTGGGAGAGGGATAACGTCCTACGGATTTACCGTAGCGACAAAGTTATCCGCGCATGTCAACGCCCTACAGTCTCGAAATCTCAGGGGGTCCACACTACGACCCAGACCTTTTCCATCCCAACGGGAATCTAGGTAGGTTCTGCAAAGGTGGTGGACCGGCACCACCAAAGAAACTATCCCGTAGCCAGATCCGAAAAGAGGAGAAGCGACAGGACAAGCGGGCGTTGAAGCAAGCGGCGAAAATCGCCAAGCTGAACGCACCACCAGCAGCACCACCTCCCCCACCACCTCCACCTCCAGTCGCTACCAACAGGGACGCAGCAGCAGCAGAAGCACAGACTAGGCTGGATGCACAGTCGAGATCCGGTCAAGCCCAGACGATCATTGCCGGGGAAACCGGTGGCTACAAGCCACTCAAAAAACGTGGCATGGGTGATAACACCCTACTCGGTGGGTGATGAGAGAGGCCGAGAACGATGCGGCTTTCGAGCTTAAACGCTACGAAAACCTAAAGACTAAGCGCCACAGCCTAGATGAGTTCTGGCGTGAGATCGGCGACCATGTCATGCCGGAGGAGTCTCTGGTAGACCAGGGCTACCGGTTCAGGAACAACGATGTAAGGCAAGACACTTACGACCGGTTGTTTGACACAACCATCGCACGGGCAAACGCGACACTAGCTAACGGTCAGTTCGCAAGGGTGACTCCACCCAACTCTGCGTGGTTCTCGTTCGATGCCCCATTCGGGTTCAGGGACAGCGACCGGGTGACAAAGTGGTATGCCCAACTCACCGAGATTGCACGCGAATTGCTTCAAAAGTCCCGGTTCTACTCTCAGGTATACAGGCTTTACCTGCAACGTGGCGGGTTCGGGACAGGCTTGCTCTACACCTCACAGACCGAGGACACACCGCTCTACTTCCGCTCCCACTCGGTTGGCTCCTACGTCCTAGACGAGAACGCAGAGGGGGTCGTAGACACGGTTTATCGTGAGTTCCCTCTCACTGCACGTCAGGCGGCAGACTTCTTCGGGGCGGACAACTTGGGCGACGAGGCGCAGAAGGCACTAAACAGCAAGAACCCAGGCGACCAAGACAAGGAGTTTGACTTCGTCCACGTAGTCCGTCCCCGACCCGATAGCGAAAGGGATCTGGAGAAGTCAGACCCTGAGAACATGCCCATTGCGTCGATCTACATCGACAAGAAGGCTAAGAAAAAGGTCAGGGTTTCCGGGCATATGACGATGCCATACATGGCATCACGCTACCATGAGATGTCCCATGGGGCTTACGGCTGGGGTCCCGGATTCCTGGCACTACCCGACGCTAGGCAGTTGAACTACCTAGAGATGCACCTCGATGTGGCGGCAGAGAGGATGGCGACCCCGTCAGTCCTCGCCCCGGCAGACCTAGAAGACCAGATCGACCTCACCGCAGGTGGGGTCACCTACCTCAACCCGTTCGCCCCGACCAACAATAACCTACCAAGAGAGTGGGCAATGTCTGGTTCCTACCAGCTAGGTGAGGCACGGGCAGAGCATAAGCGCAGGGCTATCGAGGACGCATTCCACACCCGCCTGTTCATGTTGTTCAACATGATGGACGACAAGACGGAGCGGACTGCGCGGGAGATCCAAGAGAAAGCGAACGAGCGGTTGACCCAGTTCTACCCGACCTTCTCCTTGCTCACAACTGAACTCCTCAACCCGCTACTGTCTCAGGTCTTTACGACGGCACTTGAATACATGGGTTTTGAGACGATCCCGCAGGAGCTTATCACCCAAGACCAGAACAGTAGTTTCATCCCTGACCCTGCGATCTCATTCTCTTCCAGCCTCGGCCTTGCTATGAAGAGGGTGGATAACTCGTCATTTATCGCATGGCAGCAGATCTTGGGACCGATGATGGAGATGCACCCGGAGGTTGGCGACCACCTAGACTGGGGCAGGATCTCGAGGGACGTGTTCCGCAACGAGGGTGGTCCCGTGCCGTGGTTGCTGGATATCGAGCAGGTGCAGGAACTCCAACAGGCTAGGCAGCAGCAGCTACAGCAGGAGCAGATGATGGCACAGGCAGCAATGGCGACTGATGCCCTAGCCAAAACCAAAGGTATGCCTACCGAAGAGATCGAAGAGAAAGCACAACTCGTAAGTTAGTGGACACACAGGAACTAGACACACTCGTCGCCTCGCTTGAGGCGGCAAAGAAATCATCACCTTCAGACGCATCTATCATCCTCGACTACCAGCGGGTATTCGGGACTGAACCAGGTGGCAGGGTGCTGGCGGATCTCGTCAAGAGGTTCCCACTGATAGCCCCCCGTTTCGTCTCCGGTCAGGGGGTGGAACAGGCAGCGCAGAGGGACGGGGCGGCACAGGTTGTCGCCCACATCCTGCAATACACAATCTCCAAACCGAGACAGGAGCGGAAGAAAGCTCCGGCCAAACGTGCCGGTCGCCAGAAAGAAACAAAAGAAGACATCCAATGAAAAAGAAGAGAGTCCCGAAAGGATACACCCACAACGATAACAAAGAGATCTTCAGGAACGGTGAACACGTAGGCACCTATTCCGAGGAGGACGGCGGTAAGCTGACCCACCCCGAGTCTGTAGGTTTGCGGTTCGCATCACCGATCTCCAACTATGTCAGGGCACAGGGTTGGGTGTTGCCCACCCCGACCGGCAACCGGATCAACGAAGTCCAGCCAGACCCGGAACCGGAAACCGAGACGGTGAACTCTGGGGAGACTGAGGTGGTCGAGGCTCAGGAACCCCCACAGGAAGAGGCAGTTGTGGAGGAGAAGGTGGCAGAAGAGATCCCGCCGTGTCCCAAGTCGCAACCGGAGTTCGGATCGAAGACCCCAGCCATTGTCGAGTGGTACCAGAAATACCACCCGGAGGAGTTCATCAGCAAATACGCCGGGAGGTTGACCCACCTCGGCGTCGTCCAGCATGACGGGACATTCAAACAATCAAACAAGGGGCGGCGCAAACCGATCCTCTAACCAGCAACACAAAAAGACATGAGCGAAGAAGCAGCAGCAACAGCGGAACCGGTGGCGGAAACGTCCACCGAAGTATCATCGGCAGAGGCAACGCCCCAGCAGGGGGATACCCTACTGGGCAACCAACCAGAACCGGTGGCATCGACCGACCCGTCAGACCCGTGGGTGGCGGACGGCAAATTCACCCCTGCGTTCTACGACCAGCTAGGATCGGACGGGACAAAGTCGATCATGGAGAAATACCAAGGCGACCCTCTCAAGGCTATCAAGGCACTAGACGAGTCCCAGAGGTTTATCGGCAAACGGTTGATGGTGCCAAACGGAGAGACTGACCCCGCCGTCCTATCCAAGTTCAGGGAGGTAAACGGCATTCCTGATACCCCGGACGGTTACAACGTCAAGGCACCGGACAACCTGCCGGATGGGGTAGAGTTCGATGAACAGAACTTCGTCTCCCATTACGCCCCCCTGTTTCACGAACTGAACCTAACCCCGGCACAGGCAGAAGCTATTGTAGCCAAGCACATCGAGGTCGAGGGGTTGAGGGCAGCGGAGATGTCTGCGGCAATCGACAGTAACAGTGCGACCTACATCGCTGAACAGAAGAACATCCTGCAAAAAGAGTTCGGCACTAACTACGACTCCAAGATCAGTGATGCACAGAGGTTTGCTTTAACCCTGGGGGTTGACCTGAACAACGCTGAGATCGGCAACAACGCGGAGCTTATCAAAGCGTTCGCCAAGGGTGCTGGGTTGATCTCACCGGACAGGATGGTGCCACCGGCAGAGGTGCAGACTGCCCAGAGTTACGGGGCATTAGCCAAAGACATCCAGACCAACCCGAATAACCCTGACCACGCGCTCTATACCGGCACCGCTGGCAACAGGTCGGAGCAGGAGGCCGTGAGATCTAAAGTTAGACAAATGATCGAAAAGGCGCAATCCTGAGCAGTTCCCAAACCCAACCAAAGGCGACCCTGTGATGATACGTCATCCGGGGTCGCTGTTTTTTTACTTGTATTGAGTAAATAGGTGTGCCTAACTGAAGTGCTTTCTAGTCAGTTACCTGCACATCTACGGGGACCCCAGTAATGGGACACACCCCACACAAGCAAGACTGCCGTAAATAGAGCAAGAATTTACGGACTGTCCATGTCGGACAGATACCCGGTTAAGTCAGCAATCAACTAAACTAACCGAAAGGAATATTACTAATGTCTTCAGCATTGACCATCCCTCAATACTTCCCGACCGAGTTCGCTACGAACTGGGAAAGTGTTGTCCAGCAGAAAGGCGGAAAAGTCGCCCAGTTTGCTACACCCGACCCATCCTTCAAAGGTAAGGAGAAGTCCTACAACCAGATCGACCCCATCGATAACTTCCAAGAGATTACGACCCGCATGGGATCGACCCAGCTCTCGGAGATTTCCGGTGATAAATATTGGCTCCGCACCCGCGCATACGACGACGCGAAAGGCTTTGACGAATGGGATGACGACATCCTCGGCGACATCGTCCTTCCCACGTCCGACACGATGCGTGAGATGAGCAACGGCTGGGCACGTAAGTGCGACGACGTTCTCTTCAGCGAACTACTCGGCACCCGTTACATCGGGGAAACCGGGGTGACCACAAACGATCTCCCGTCCGGGCAGAAAGTTGCGGTAAATTACAAGCGTGACGGGACTACCGCCGATAGCGGCCTGACCTACGAGAAGATTCTCCGCGCATTGGAGATCTTCGGCGAGAACGACGTTGACTTCGACGAAGAGGGTCAACCGGTGATGTTTGTGCGGATGCGCCAGATCACCGACCTCTACGCCAGCGTGACCGAGTTCCGTAGCCGGGACTACTCGCGTGACATCGAGCCGTTCAGCAAGGACAAGCTCATCACCGAAGGGACGATGAACTGGAACGGCATCTTGTTCGTCAAGTCGCAGCGTGTGCCTACAAGCGGATCGGACTCCTACCAGTGCCCGATGTTCACGAAGCGTGCGCTTAAGTATTACCTCGACTCGCCTACGCCGATGATCGATGTCCGCCCCGACCTGAAGCACACGCTCCAGATTCGGATGAAGGGTCGCATCGGTGCAGTTCGGACGCAGAACGAACTCGTTGTCGAAGTCTCCTGCGACGAGACTCCGGGATTCTAAACCAGTAAACTAACACCTAACGAAAGGAACAACTAACCATGGGTAACTTATACACATCCGAAGCTACTTCTCAGAACTCCGCCCTCACTAACGTGGCGAGCAGGGTGACGGACGGTAGCGCCATCTCTGGAAGCACTCGCAGCTTCCGGGTTACGCACACCTCTGCCACCGATGACGCGGCAGATGACGTGCTTTATCTCGTCAAACTGCCGACCGGGGCTAGGCTCGACCCCTACTCGCTGAAAGCGTTTGCCGCCGGTTCCGCCGGAACGGCTTACGCGATTGACGCGGTGGGCGACCTCGCAGACCCTGACAGGTATTCGTCTACCAGCGTTGACCTCGGTGGTGGTGCGGGAGCTTTCGAGTTCACGCCGAATGCTACTGCCGTCTCTGCCGACTACCAAGTCGGTGACGACGCTGCCGATACCGGGTGGATTACCGCCACGCTCCACACGATGACTAACCCTGCGGCTACCACTATCGTGTTTACGGGTAATTACTCCCTCGCGAATTAGGGTTGCTCTTGCCCTAACTGCCCCCTCGTCCTAGTTTTGTGTGTCTTCTAGGACGGGGGGGCACCCTCCATTACTATGCCGTATTCTCCGCACAACAAAACCGAGATCGTAAACATGGCACTAGCCCATCTGGGCAACGGTGAGATCTCGGACTTCGACACACAGGCATCGGAGAGCGCAAGACAAGCACGCTTGCATTTCAACCTTACTCGCGACTCCATGCTACGCACGCACGCATGGAACTTCTCGATCAAACGCACATCTCTCGCACTCGACCCGACAACACCAGCATCGGGCTACGACAACGCATTTTTGCTGCCTACCAATTTTCTGAGGATCATCACCCTCAACGACAGTGACGCTTGGGAGACGAGCGACCTGTTTGCTATCGAGTCTGGCTTGCTGCTCACCAGCGAAGACTCTGCCATCATCACCTACGTCGCCTCCATCGAGGACACTACCGAATGGGACCCTCTGTTTATCGAGGCGTTCTCCTACATCCTTGCATCTAAGATGGCATCGAAACTAGCAGAAGCACCAGGCATGGCACAGGCGCTTAACCAGCGTGGGAATTTTATTGTCGGTGAGGCAATGAAGATCGACGCTAACGAGAACAGGAAAGCAGACCCGTCCAGAGCATCCAACTCTCTGTTTGTGAACTCCCGTGGAAGGGGTATTAGCGGCAGACCAGACCTACGTTTCAGGGACGTTTAGTAAATGCCAGCGAGAGATTCAAGACCTTCGTTCAACTCGGGCGAGATCTCGGACGAGACGGATGCACGGTTTGATATCTCCAAGTTCTCTTCTGCCTGTGAGGTATTGGAGAACTTTATCCCCATGCCTACCGGTGGGGCACGTAAACGTGGTGGGTTTATCCACGTTGCGGAGACAAAGAACACGGGGACATCCAAGGCTAGGTTGATCCCGTTCCGGTTTTCGACAGGAACGAACTTCGTCTGCATGTTTGAGGCCGGGTCTATCCGGTTTTTCTCTAACCAGGTGGAGGTGGAAAGTGGCGGTAGCCCATACGAGATCTCTAACCCATACACTGAGGCACAACTGTTTGACCTGCACTACACGCAGATCAACGATGTCGTTTACGTCGTCCACCCAGAGGTTGCCCCCTACAAGCTGACACGGTTCGGTGACACGAACTGGACGTTTGAGGAAGTTGACTGGGACTACCCACCGTTCCTGAGCCAGAACACAATTACTGACATTACGGTAACCCCCGGAGGTTTTTCAGGGGAAGGGCAAACACTTACCGCAGAAGCAACTGCATGGGCGATTTCTACCGAGTATAATATCGGGGATGTCCGAGAGGACGAAGCTGACACAGGGTATATCTACAAGTGCATTTTAGGCCACACTTCTGACGGCACAACGATGACGACAGACCTTGCGCTAGACCCCCCGGTATGGGAGCTTGTCGAGGTTTTTACGTCCGAAATGGTAGACGGATACTTTGAGCTATCGCAACCACGTCTGTCTACAACAGTAGAAATCTCTAACCTTGATACTATATCTTCCCCCGGATCGAGTTCAAACATCGTAGCAAGCGAATCGGTCTATCTTTACACCACAGGGACTTGGGATGGGGAACTAATCCTTCAAAGGTCAAGGGACTCTGGGACTACGTGGGATGATATTCTTGTGTGGACATCTGCTTCTGATAAAAACTTTGAGCAGACTTTGACACTGGACGAAGAGGTGACACTCAGGTGGTATTACACCAGATCGAGCGCACCCGGAAACACACCTGTCCCTAGAGCGGTAATCGACGTAGCAAGCGCAACCCGTAACGGTTACGGGAAGATTGCAACCGTCACTGATTCTGTATCTGCCACCATTGATATCGAAAGATCGTTTGAGTCTACTGATGCGACGTATACTTGGAGCGAGGGTGCATGGAGTGACCGCAGGGGGTTTCCCAGAGCGGTCACACTCCACGAACAAAGGCTATGTTTTGGAGGGACATCCACAAGCGCACAGACCGTCTGGCTATCAGGCACGGGCGACTACGAGGACTTCAATTTCGGCACAAACGCGGCATCACCATTTACCGTAACTCTAGGGTCTACCACCTTTAATGGAGTGCAGTGGATGCAGTCGAAAAAGAACCTGGTTATTGGGACGACTGGTGGTGAGTTTGCGATTGCACCAGCCTCGGACTCTGAAGCATTAGCTCCGACAAACGTGTCGATCATCAACGACACGAACTTCGGAAGCGACAACATCCAACCTGTACTTCTGAACGAGGCACTGGTGTATGTGGCTAGGGCAAACTCTGCGGTGATGGAGTTGTCCTATTCGTTTTCGGCAGACAAATACGTCTCGCCTGAACTGACGCTCCTAGCGTCCCATATCGTCCAGTCTGGCATCGACCAGATGGATGTCCAGCGTGGCAGGTGGGCGCAGATCTGGGCGGTTACCGGTGACGGGTTTTTGGGCGGGTTGACCTACGAGAGGTCACAGGACGTGGTGGCGTGGTTCCGGGCGACTACTGCGACCGGCGACACCATCGAGAGTTGCGCCACCGTCTACGGTTCTGGTGACGACGAGTTGTGGGTCGTAGTAAAAAGGGCGAAGGGGGACGGTAGTGGCTATACCAGATCTGTAGAATACATGGACTTTGGTGCATGGGACGCGCAGGACAACGGGGATACCTCCGCTGTTTCGTTCTTGGACTGTGCCACGGTGTATAACGGGGCATCAACGACCACGGTGACCATCCCATCGTTCCTTGTCGGGCGGACGCTTAAGCTGGTAGCAGACGGGTCTGTGGAGGAAGATGTGACCCCCACGTCCACTACCGTAACTTTGACAACTGCTGCTACAAAGGTGGTTGTAGGACTTGGCTACGAGGCAAAGATCCAGCCGACAAGGCCGGAGATCCAACTCCAGAGTGGGTCTAGTTCAGCCGCACGGAAGCGTATTGCCTCGGTTTCGGTGAAGATGAAGGACACCGGATACTTTTACCTCTACGACCACAACGACACGTCTAGGGCAAACCCTGTGCTTGTGACGCAGCACAGCACATCTGAGGATGTCTGTTGTCCGCCAGACCTGATGACTAGAGTAACCAGAGAGTCTATCCCTAACGACTGGGACGAGGAACCGGGCTACTTGCTAGTTAGTGATTCTCCCTTACCCTGCACTATTCTGGGTCTTACCCACGAATACTCTATAGGGCAGAGGACATGATTCCGGTTATCGAGATATACAGTGAAGAAACACATTACGAGATGGCAAAAAGTTGGTGGGAGGGACACGGGTTCCCCCCAGTCAACGCTCTCTTGTTGCCTAAACTCGGGGTCATTATCTCATCAGATGGAGTCGGGAAAGCGGGGGCGTGGCTTTACATGGACAACTCAGTTGGAGTCTCGATGCTTGAATGGATCGTCACCAACCCGGAAAATACCCCAAGGGAGTCCCTCAAAGCAATCAAAGTCGCGGTCAAATTTTTGCGGGAACAAGCAAAGGCATTCGGGTATGTCGTTATGCTCGCGACCTGTAGGCAACCCTCGTTGCTCAAAGTCCTCGAAAAGAACGGGTTTCAGAAAACAGACGAAAACGTCTACCACGCAGTCTCAGTTCTAGAATAATGGCAGCGATTACCTCATCTATTTTTAGCGGGATACTCGCAGTCGCAAAAGGTGCGGCTACGGCGGCAGGGTCTATCGGTGCAGCGGGTGGGGCGGGTGCGGCAGGTGGAACGGCAGGTGTTCTTGGGACAGCCTATACTGGTGGACAGGTTGCGGCTGGCATAACCACCGCAGCAAGCGTGGCGAGTGCAGGGTATTCGGTATACTCCGGTGTCCAGCAAGCACAGGCGCAAAGCGCAGCGGCAAAATACAACGCGGCAGTCCAGCAGAACAACGCTATCAGGCAACGCTATCAGGTCGAACAACAGGCTATCCAAGATCTAGCTATCGCCCAGAACCAAGTGGCGTGGCAGAACTACAACGCACAGATCCAGAAGAACAACGCGATCTCGATCAGGAACTCCGCTATCGCAGAGGAAAAAGCGGCTCGTGAGAACGTCCGTAGAGCGCGTAAAGAGAAACAGCGTAGGTTGAGTAGCATTACGGCTACAAGCGCAGCACGGGGGCTAGACGTGGGCGAGGGGACGGTCGTAGAGTCACTAGCCGAAACCTCCGGCATCCTAGAGTTGGACATCCTTGAAATTTCACGGCAAGCCCAGATCTCGATGAACGAGATGTTCTACCAGGCAGAACTGGAGGAGGCCGGAGTCCAGAGGACACTCGCCGAAGCAGGGATCACGCAGTTCAGAGCAGACAACGCCGCATACAACTACGGCACCGGTCGCCAGATCGAGCAGTTCGGCAGGGAGCAAGCACGTATGACGCTCCTCTCAGGGCAGACCGAAGCCAGGGACAGCCTATACCGTGGGGTAGCATCCGGCATCAGTGGAGCGAGTGGCGCATACTGGCAAAACCAAAGGTTCAAGGACGTAGGAGTATCGGGCACGAAACGTAAATCAAACTCTTACTTCGGAAGCGGAAACCTGACACGATAATGCCGATTCAAATCCCATCAGCAGGAATGGTCAAAGGGGCAAGCCCCACCATCGCTAATGCTCCAGACGCTCCCCGTGGGTTCTTTGCTGGCAGAGGGATCAGCGTGCCACGTAACAGGACTACAGCTAGGGCAAGTGCGTTCGGTGGTGGGCAGGGGGCGGAAGCGGTAAACCAAGCTCTTGCGGGGGTAATTGACGGGTTAGGCAACGAGTTAATCAAAATACAAGAACTCGAAAACCAGACGATTGCTATACAGAAACAAGATGAGATCCGCAGGAGATCTATCGAACTCGCCCAAGAAATTAAAAGCGATGATGGGATTTTGCCATCCCAATGGTATTCTACATTTCAGGAGAGGTCGAAAAATATTGAGAGTTCTGTAATCACAGACGATATGCCTCCCGCGCTCCGTAGAGCAGTACAACAGGATTTCTCAAAAGCCTACGGGACGATGCTCATCAAGATGTTTGAGCAGGGCGCAACCGAGACGGTTACCCGTTCTCGGGACATGAAACTCTACGAGTCCGACCAAGCTTACAACAGGAACCAACCTGATGCTGGGGATGCGATTATTGACGGGGCATCCAATCAGGAGATATCCCCGGCACAGAAGTTAGAACTCAAGGCCGCAGGTAGAGCAAAAGCCCAGTTAGCCACAGCAAACCAGATGGTCTTAGATAACACAGAGGCTTACTTAGATCTACGAAAAGAGCAGGACGAATACGGCATATCTCCAGCGTTTGATTATCTGAACGTAGAGACGCTAAGAAAACTCGATAAAAAGGCACAAGCGGTCATTGGCGACCGGCGAGAAACCCAACTTGATTCACTGGTCCAACGCCTGAAAACAGGCAACCCGCTAAAAATGGCATCTCCAGAAGAAATCGATGCCATCGACTGGATGCCAGAGGAGACGAAGAAGCATTTCAAAGAAAGTTACTGGGACGAAAAACCTAGAGAGGGGATAGACAAGAAAGAGGAAAATTTGGTTCGTGAAAAAATCCTTTCGTTCCGGCCTGATTCAGACTTCGATAAGTCGAAACTGTTGGAAATAAAATCGTTGATGTATTCAACCCTAGGGAGGACTGGTCAAAAAAGGATGGAGGACTTTTTAAACGAAAGGCTCGACCTTTTAAAATGGGAAAAAAACCAACCAAAGAACTCTCTGCTAAAGCAACTGCCAGACAGGTTTAAATCTGGGTTTTTTGGACTTGTGGTTCCTGAAGACGGTGACCCCTCTGACATCGCAAGGATTGAAGACTACAATGAGAATCTTCTGAACAAAATTGCCACCCAGTTTACTATGGAGTGGGAAGAGGCTGGGGGGTTGAATTGGACAGAGTCTGACAAGAAGCTTCAAGAAATTGGAGAACAAGCCAGAGACGAAGCTGCTCTTGAGAGGAGAATGCTCCGCAGTGACATAATCAGTTCCCCAACAATACCGAGAAGTAAGTATAGGCAATCCAGTGGAGACACGGTTGATATGCCGACTGAACCGGTAGACCCCCCGCTCCCTAAACGGTTTGTTGACGACAACGACTTCCTCCCCACAAACCCGTTACTGCCAAGGTTCAACTAAATGAGCGAACCATTTAATCCTGTGGCTGAACTTGCCGAACGTCCAGACCTTCTGGATATGTTCGATGACTTTGACGGGTGGATCGACCAAGAGGAGGCATCTGGGAACAAACAGATCTCGGAGATGCGGGAAAACGTCAAGTGGTCTATCGACCCCGAAGAACGGAAGCGCAGGTTATCCAACCAGTCTTGGGCTATTGACAACCTCGGCCTATCCATCCAAGACGCTGCATATAACTGGCGTGCGCTAAGACCACAGATCGCATCGCAAGTCTTTGGTATCGACGGGGAGGTAAACGAGTCCCAGTTGCACGGGGCTATACGGAACCGTTTGCACAAAGAAAAGAAGGAGGCCGATTTCTCGGTCGAGCTTGCGTCTAGCGCAATCCAGAACGCATTCCTTTCCGAACATGGTGCCGCCGGAGGGTTCGCACAATCGATCCAAAAACTAAAGTCACACGAAGGTTACGATGACAAGAACCGTGGCAGATATTACGCCGCGTTCAAAGAAACCTACGACAACTACCGGGAGAAAACCCCGAACTTCCACAAGGTATTTGAGCAAGCCGTTCAAGAACCAGAAGAGGGCGAGGAGAAAGGGAAGTTAAAGTTTGACCCTAAAAGCGACGAGTTCATGGAGTTCTCTAACGAACTTGCTAGGCTCGACAAAGAAGACCAGGCGTATGCCTTATCTTCTATCTTGAAACAGCAGGGTGAGAGTGGCCGGGACTTCCTCAATATGGTTGGGGAAAGTTTCAGGAGGGGTGGGATTGACCTGTTGGAGAACGGATACCTGCGGGAGGCACAGGTAAACATCGACGCATCTATTGCCGCTTTAAAAAAGGGGGAAACGATCTACGTCAACACGCAAGAGTCACCTACTAGCCCCAACAGATACACAGCAGACCGTCCTACGCTTTTTAACGCCACCCCGCTCGACCCTACTAAGCTGGACAGCAAAGCGGCAAAAAGGATCTTGGGGGAGCTGGAGAAATCCAAAAGAGAGATCCAGACCCGGAAGAACCTCCGGCAGTTTATCACTGGTCAGTTAGACCCACTTGAGGTTGCCGGGGACAGTGTTGTAAACAAACTGAAGCGTGGAGCAATAGGGGCGGCAAGAAGCGCAGCATACACAGGTGCAATCATGGGGTCTACGTTTGTGAACCCGTATGCAGGTTTGTGGGTCGCATCAGGGCTTTATGCAGATAATTCATTCGATGACATCATGTCCCGCAACCCGGACGCTGATGCGGTTGAAGCAAATAAAATTGCTGGATTAGATGGAGCATGGGGCGGGGCCACTGAAATGTTACAAGCTATGTTTTTTACCGGGAAATTTTCTTCCGTAAGAGACTTCTTCCGAAAGCGTTCACTGCCCTCGAAATTTGCTTACGGGATGGCGGCTGGGCAAGCTGGTGAGATGGCACAGGAATACGTCCAAGATACAGGGTCTGCCCTGATCGAGGAGATGGCATCGATTGTAGTAAAAGACCCAGATCTCAAGGACTTCGACCTCAAAGACCACCTTGGAGAAATCTACAGCGGCGAATACTTTTCCGAACTCTTTTACACAACTCTCCCATTCTCGATTGTCGGCGGCATGGGTGGGGCATCGATGAATTATTTTAGTGTCGATGACCTGTCTAACATGATGTCGAAAGACACCCTGTTATCCGAACAGGTTTTACCTCTGAACGAGATCGAGGAGATTGACAAGCTAGGGACGGTCGAAGAGAAGCTAGAAAAGTTCCGGTCGTTCTTCAACGAGGACGGGATGTATCTCACCCGTGCCGAGCGTTCTCTGAACGAGAAGAAACAGGCTCTACAGCAGTCCCAAGCGAACCCTGACACCCCGACACTCAGCCAGACATCAGACGGAAAGTATACCGTACACTTGCCGGACGGGACATCGTTCGATGTCGATTCTATAGCAGAGGCAGTCCCTTATTTGGATTTCACGCCTGTCTTAGTAGGGGATAAAAAAGTAGAAGCGACTACTGATAAAGAAACTACTGTCGAAACTTTTCAAGAAGGACAGACTACGCAACCGGTCGAGGCCGGGAGTGAAGTTGCTATCGAGGTAGAACCATCAAGGAAACCTACCGAGACAGCATCTACGGAAGATACTTTTTCCGTTACCGAAAAGATAGGAATTACCGAACCCTACCAAAAACCTGTATTTGATTCCGTAAGGAAAAACTTCAGATCCAGGGGAGATCTACCTGCTGACGCTTTTGAGGCAAGAGTAGATAGCGAGGCTATAAACAACTCCATTAAAAAGGAGGTAGAGTTTAACGTCAAACGTCTTGAGGGGGCGATCAGGAGAGAGATCGGTATTGCTGTTACCCCCAAGAAAACAAAAGCAAAACGGAAACTGTTGCGTGATGCAAACGAGGTTATGGCTGGGGCGAAACCTGTTGATTCGTTGCCAGAGGGGATGCGTCAGACTGTTTTGTCGATGAGGGCGCAGATCGACCAGTTATCTAAACGACTAATAACAGAGGGCGTAGTGCAAGGCGACCTAGAGCAGATAACCAGAGAAAACTTGGGTTCTTATCTGAATAGAAGCTATCGTGTCTTTGATGACCCAAGTTGGGCAAAAAAGGTTCCAGCACAAATAAGAAACACGGCAGCAGGTTTTCTGCGGCGTCAGAACCCTATCAGGGAGGGGGAAAGCAAGTTAGATTATTTAGATAGGATCAACGGGTTAATTAATAAAGAACTGTACCAAAAGGAAAATAGCTCTCTTGAAATCCTTGCTAGGGGGAAGATAGGTTCTAAAAACCTAACAATACTAAAAAACCGGAAAAATATTCCACCAGAAATAAGGGCTTTAATGGGTGAATATGAGGGGGTTATTCAGAACTACGCCAAATCAGTATTCAAAATCTCGACTCTGCTTTCAAACAACAAGTTTCTTGAGAGAGTAAAATCAACCGGGAAAGGCGTTTATCTGTTTGAGGAAGCTAAGGGAGATTTTTACGCAAAAATCTCATCTAAAAACAACCCGTCTATGGCTCCCATTGACGGGATGTATACAACTCCAGAAATAGCGGAAGCGTTCAGCAGGAGGTTCGACCAACAGGCAGCATCAAACTTAGGTAGGCTGTATTTCAGTCTGAACGGTTTTGCTAAATACGGAAAAGTAGTCCTTTCCCCAATTACTCAGGTTAGGAACTTCAACAGTAATACCTTTTACTCTGTGGCTCTTGGTAACATACCCTTTAAAGGGGCTGGTGTTTCCATGAGGGTCAACATGCAAGACGTACTGCCCGACTTCTTGTTAGAGTTTGACCCAAAAAGAGCAGAGTTCCAAGAAGCCCATAAGAAATACACTAGGCTAGGACTACTTAACGAGAGTGTAACCGCTGGGGATTTTGCCGGTTTATTAAAAGACGCATTTGCTGGCGAGATGGACTTGGCGGCATTCAGCGAAAACCTGATTGTCAGAGCATCCAAAAAGTCGATGGATGCTGCGACGAAACTATATCAAGCGGGGGATGGGTTCTGGAAGGTTTCTAACTTTGAAGCTGAAAAAACAAAACTGCAAAAAGCATTCCCTAATAGGACTGAAGCAAGCATAGAAAAAGAGGCAGCCCAAATAGTAAGAGATCTCACACCTACTTATTCTTTAGTTCCCCCTGCGATCCAGAAGCTACGAAGGTTCCCGTTCCTCGGACCATTTGTCTCGTTCGCGTCCGAGGTGGTAAGGAACAACATAAAAATAGCACAAAGGATAACTTACGAACTTAACACCGATGGGTATAAGGAAATCGGGGCTAAACGACTAGCGGGATTCGTATTCGCCCATTCAGTAGCTTGGTCGATTGTTGCATTTGGGAAATGGGTTACAGGCACCTCTGACGAGGAGGAAGACGCTATTCGGAACCTTGCTGCACCATGGGATGAAAACGCAAACATCCTGTTTTTGGGAAATGACGAAGACGGGCACGTCAGGTTTGTAAACCTTTCTTATGTCGATCCGTTCTCCATGCTCAAGAAACCGTTCGTTGCACTCGGACGGGACGGTGATTTAGAGACAAAAGCGGCAAACGCTCTGGGAGAAATCATCGGGCCATTTCTCGGGGAAGAACTATTATCCAAGGCTTTACTCGATCTATCGAGGAACAAGAACTCCAGTTCTGGGGGGCGGATATGGAACGAGCAAGAGAGTTTCGATTCAAAGGTCGAAAAGATGGCAGCGCATCTAGCCAAAGCTATCGAGCCTGGATTTATCGCTGCCGGGAAAAGAACCTACATGGCTTACACTGGTGAGGAGGGGACATGGGGGGCGGCCTACCACCTTAAAGACGAAATAATTGCGAATACTACCGGCAACAGAATTGTTGGGATCTCACCAGAAACGTCTCTGCTGCACAGATCTAGGAGTTTTGCTTCTGACACTTCTGATGCGGTTGGTATTTTTACATCCGTAGCGACAAGACCTGGGAAAGTGTCACCAGAAGACCTTTTGGATGCTTACAACCAAATGGAAACCTCCAGAGAGAGATTATTCAGGTCGTTCAACAACTCGTTCAGATCTGCTATTCTTTTAGGGTTACCAGAAGAACAAGCTATTGCAACTGCAAGAGCAGGGGGCGTCACAAAAAAAGTTCTGAATCAGAAAGATTACGAACCATACAAACTAACTCCGTTCCAGTTAAAGAAATTATCCGATAAAAAAGAAAGGCTTGATCTGATCAAGTCGGTGGTTCCTCAATCTTTAAACTGACAAATCAGAAAACCCAGTTAAAATAACAGTGTCAAATGGCTATCTCAAATACAGATAACAAAGTTACGGCAGTCCTTACCGCCGTCCCGCAGGACATCCCTGTAGGGTTCTATTTCCTAGACGACGAGCATTTGACGGTAACCCGTCTCAGGAGCGGGGTTGAAACAGAACTGACACTAAACGCGGACTATACGGTGGCTGGGGCTGGGG
>Ga0208644_1001458_pt1 | contig 19729 bp, 15 predicted proteins | sample VirMetDEL_Nov_18_FD_184517 | JGI IMG/M metagenome (GOLD analysis project Ga0208644, IMG submission 184517) | Aqueous microbial communities from the Delaware River and Bay under freshwater to marine salinity gradient to study organic matter... | ecosystem: Environmental > Aquatic > Marine >...
ATGGTGGTGATGGTAAAGTATGCGAAGCAGTAAAGAAGTCTGCTGCTAATGGTGCTGCTACTGGAGTATGCATTACAGGTGGTACTTCTAAGACTGATGGTAGCGGTGACCCTTTGACTTCTAGTAAGATCGAAGTTTGCATTGGCGGACTTTGTGAAGCTAAAGTAAAAGGTGAAAACGCTGCTGGTGCTGCTTCAATCTCTTCTGGAGATTACTTGGCTCAGTCTGATGCCGCTGGTGTTCTTTATAAGTTCACTGCTGGTACTGATGCTGTACCTGTTGCTATTGCCGTTGATGATGTTGCGTCTGCCGCTGTTGCTGCTAACAAGACTGTTATCTGGCTCAAGCAATGGTAATGTAAAAGAAATTTCATTTTCTTTACATAAGGGGGTGGGTTCGCCTGCCCCCTATTTATAAAACATCAGGAGGATATAAGATGAATTTTAAAGAAATGAGGGAGTATGTCGCAAACATTTTAGATTACAATCCTCAAGTAGATGCCTACAAGAAAGAAGTAAATGACATACTCAACCAAGTTTATATCTCTCACTTTACCGAAAGACCTTGGGAGTATGCCCAGAGAGAATACGACATACACATTTATAAAGATCAAACATTTACAGGAGAAACTTGGGCAAGAGGTGTCAAGGTTAATCCGAACGAAGGTTCCGCTGTCTATGGACCTAATATGATTTTTGAGCCAACAGCAAATACTGATGGCTTACTTACAAATAAAGAATATAATGCTATTGCTAGATTTGATGTGGCGGCAGATTCATACCTAATTCTGCAAGATCCTGTTTATCAAATAGGGCAGTGGCCAATGCTCCAATGTGTTGTAAACAACATAGGTGGAACAGAAATAGAATTTAAAATGAAACACAGAAATATAATTCTACCAACAGATTGTATAGAAATTTTATCTGTTGGATTGAGAGGAAGACAATCTGGTTTCAGACAACCCTTCTTCAACATTGCAAAGTATGAAGATGAAAAATTAGGATTAGATCTCGACGAGGTTGGTATCCCAACGAACTGGGTAGAGACTGAAGGATATAAACTTCCAAGCCCTAGAAAGAAGCCAACACTTGCTACAGGTGCTGGATCTAACCTTACACAAATAGAAGGATACTATCAATGTGCTTACACATTCACTATTCAGTCTGCTACAAACAGAGGACTTGTTGAATTAGAGTCAGCACCCATTTATGGTGACGAACAATACTTTGCTGCTGGTGTTTCACTAGACGTTACAAACATAGAAAATACTGAAACTTATGTCGGTCTAATCCCAACAGTAGTGTTCAGAGAGTTAAGGAAAAATGTTTATATAAAAACACCTGAAACAGATCATTTCACTAGAGTGTCTCAAGTCACTATTGCTCCCCAGCAGACCGACACTTCTACTGTTTTGGGTAATGGGATTGATTTCAATCAACCACTCTTGTTTGAACAGCAACAGCATTTACAAGAACACGATGGAAATTATAAAACATTTAGATGCTATCCAAGACAAGACGATGACTATCTTGTAAAGCTAAGATATCATTACAGACCAGAGAAACTATATGATGATCAGGACAGCCCTAGAATGCCATCTGACGCACATTTGTTTCTTTGCTATGGTGCTATAGCAGAACTCTTTTACAAGCACTCTAATACGGCACAGGGAGCCTTGTATGAGCAAAAAGCAAAGAAGGAGTTGCTCAAGATAGAAAATAAATATTTAACGCAAAAGGACAAAGCATATATCAAGAATTCTTATAGAAGTTCTGATACATATTATGGGAGACCTTTTGTAAGAATTACGAGGGTTCCATAATGAAAACAGATGCTAAACAAATTCTTCCATCTATTGACGGAGTTTCACAGAAGTTACCTCAGAATCCTGATGGTGCTTCAGAAATAATAAATTTTACAAATTCTAGATTGATCAACGGATGGGATAATAGGATTGGCATTGAGCCTCTTGCAACTCAAACTATTGGATTTGGTAACTGGGGGACATTTGCTAAGGCTGTGAAGATACATTCTGTTTTTCATTGGTCTACGCACAGAGGTGCCAAATCTTATTTGTTATATGAAGAGCAACAAAAAGATGCTACAGATGTAAGAAAGTCTGTATCATTAAAAAGTTTTTATTCTAACGGACCGCTGGCTATAACTATCGATGAGAATAGAGGTGTGCCTGCTCAAGATCAGATTGGTTCTTACTATGAACCTTTTGGAAAATATTTAATTATTGTAAACGGACACGATGAGCCAATCAAGTTTGATGGTGTCAAAGCAGTAAAGCTAGGATTTATGACTAGACCTTCCCCACCTAGACCTTGGCAAGTTGCTGTTGATGATACGCTCAACGGAGAAGATGATAACCTAACAATAATTCCAATGAGAAAGTTTCCACCTGATGCTGGTAACGGACAGGTTATTGGAGACATAACTTCTGGTGGAGATTATTTTAGAGATAATCTTAGAACTAACTTTGGTCTCGGAACAATGACTGAGAACGAAGCAAACACATTCAGATATAAAGTTTCTTTTATAAAAGAAGACGGATCTGAATCTCCACTATCTGATCCATCAGAACCCGTTCAATGGACATCCGATACCGACAAACATCACGATGGTGTTTGGGTAGAGAACATTCCTGTCGGTGATCCAAATGAAGGGATTGTTGGTAGAAGAATTTATAGAACAAAAAATACTGGTAACTCCAACTCTAGAAATAATACAGATAAATATGTAGAAGATGAAGTTTATTATTTTTGTACACAGATCGATAACAATGTCGATAGACATTATTTAGACACGGTCCCAGACACAGGGTTGGGGGCTTTAGCAATCAGAGAAGATCAAAGTATTTATTTTCCTGCAAGACCTACAATGGCTGCAACGTTTAAAAATACTTTGTTCGTCAATGGTGGGGAGGGCAATGGTGGGACGCTCTTCTACTCTGTGGCTGGTAAACCTTGTCAATACCAAGCATTAGATTATTTCTCTGTCGGAGATGCTGATGGTGGAGAAATAACTTGCTTGAAAAATTTCAATGATGTTCTTCTTGTATTCAGAGAAAGAGCGATAGATATGGTTGTTGGTAACCCTATCGATGGATTTAAATTTGTTCCTGTAATTAAAGGAATAGGTTGTCCTTCAAGACACGGAGCCGTTACTGTACCATCAGTAGGCTGTGCGTTTATAAATAAAGACGGAGTTTATTTGGCAGTAGGTTCTGCTGGTAACAACGGATCTTCTATTCAAATAAAAAAATTATCTGATGAAATAGACAACCACATAAACAGATTGAATGTTTCTGCTCTATCAAAAGCACAAGCAATCTATTCAAAGAAGTGGAGAGAAATTCATTTTTATACTTGTATCGACGGAGAGCAATCAACAAATGTAGGTTTGATTTTTCATCTTGACACTGCTGGTTGGTCATTTAGATCAGATCATTTTAAAGTAAATACAATCACAGCAGATGACGATGGAGAACTTATCTTTGGAACTTGGGAAGGTTTTTCTCCTGATGCTCCTGATGTAGATCCAGATGAAGCAGGACTTTATTTTATTTCTGGATTTAGATCAGCAGGAACTTTCTTCTCACAAGCACAAGATTCTATTAGAGCAAAGGATCCTTTGACTGCAAAGTTTGTTTCTAAAGAACACGACTTTGGTTATGGACCACAGAAAAAAGCAATAAAATATTTATACATTTATATGCTTGCTGGTGGAGATACTAAGTTAGACATAAGTTATTATGCTGATAGAGATTATAAAAATAAAATTACATCAGGCTCAGAGAAAATGCAAAACCCTGAATTACAAGATCAGGACGTTTACTCATTAGGTAAATTTGGTTCTGCTGTATGGGAGAGGTCTGACCTAATTACTTTGAGATTTGATATAGCAAATAAAAAACTTTCCTACTTTAGATGGGAATTTGAAACAGATGAAGACATCCAAATGCTGGGTTATTCATTAGAGTTCAATACTGATAACACCAGAACAAGACAAGGGAAATTCTAAAAAAAATAAAAATAATTTGGAATGAGTTTATAAATCTGTGTGCTATGGTTATACACAACCAAACAAACAAAGGAAAATAAAGAATGCCTATAAAACCTAAACAAAGAGAATTAAGAAATAATAATATTATTGAACCTAAAGATTTTGATAAAGAATATGATAGTCTGAAAGGTTTAGTAAATAACGGTCTTGACAGACAGAACTTACCTGTTGCTGGTATAGATGCTTCAGCATTTAAAAATAATTCTTTTGTTAGTTACTATCAAAAATACTGGAAGTTAGATGAAGACTACACTGCTAGTCCTATTTCTGAAAGAGGAAACGGAGTTTTAAATTTTGATGAAATGCCTGCTCAGACTTATGATAGTTATGCTGGTGGTTGGTTTGAAAGTCATAATCCTTTGGTTGTTGAAAATTTAAGAGAAGGAATGTGTCAGGTAGAAATGAATCTAACTTATTTTATGAATAAAATAAATCTTGCTGGTTATGCTACAGCAGTAGCGTCACCTGCACCTTCTATTATAAAAGCAGATTTAGGATACTGCCAGTTCCACATTACATACAATGGATCTGTTATTGCAGACACAGGAAAAATTTCTAGAAATCTACAGACTATTCATCTCTGTGCTTCTATTCCAGTAGCTACAGGTAAAGGTGAATTCAACATTGCTTGGAGATTTAATGGTAGAAGACAAGATCTTACTAACTATCCTTTGAATGCTGGTATGTTTTATTGGACTGGTGGTGATATGCTAGTAATAAATTATTATAGGTAGGAGCGGATATGAGTACAGTAAAAAATAATTCTTTTCAAAAATCTTATGGTGAGACAGTCACTGCTTCAGATGTAAATAATAAATTTACAGATATGGAAACAGCCACTGCTGCTATTGATTCTGATAATGTTAGATCACAAGGAATAGATAGAATAAATCTTACAGGAACTCCTGTATTGAAAGCATTTGAATATTCTTTTAATAATTATAGATCAGGAGGATTTAGTTATTCTTTCTATACAGATGATACAAGAGCAGGTGGACCAACTCAAGTTTCAATGCATCAACTTCAGCACATTGGTGTCGATGGTAAGTATCAACTATTCCTTACAGATGATGGTACTTCTACAGGAAATCCTACAACTCTTGCTGCTGGAGATTTGTTGAGAATAAAATTTGGTTTTAATTTTTATGGAGATACAACTTGGTTCTTATCTCAGGATGGTGTGGTACCAAGAACACAGACAGGATGTTTTATTATTTTTCCTGCTTACAAATCTACATCAGGTGGTGCTTGGCAATGCTTCGATGATCACATAGATTGGTTTCAATATGGTATGGATGGTCCTGTTTTTAATACAGGAACAGGTGTAGGAAATACTTATTCTATTCCTTCTTCAGATGATCCAAGTCCTACCTCAGACATTTGGGATAGAGGTATTGCTGTTATTACTACTGATGGACTTACAGTGAATGGTACAGGTGTGAGACAAAAAGAAATTCAATCTCACGGATCTTTTAATTATATTACAAGAGTAAGTTACAACATTCATACAATAGGATTTTTTATTACAGGTCCTTTTTATATGCACGATGGATCACCTTTCTCTGGTGGTGGTAGAGGCTACGAAACAGTATCAACTTCAGGTGCTTCATACATTGCAAAGATTGAGAGAGGAAACTTTATGGCACAAGTATTACAGAAGGGGAAAGGCGTATGAGTTATACAGCACCAAACACATTTGTTACTGGAGATCCTATTGATGCAACACAAGTCGATGGGAACAATGAAGGACTAAGAAAATATTTAAATTCTCAAATCCTAGCAGGAGATGTAGATGCTGATACATTTTCTCCAGAACATCTTATGAAAGGATCCTACAATGCAATGCAGAATCAATATCAAATGATCTCTGGATTGGTTGGAGGAAAAAATTATTTATTAGCTTCAAGAGCAACAACAGGAATTTGTCATACTCCTTCTGGTTATGGTGTTCCTTCTAGCCCAACTTATGTTTGGTTATCTAATGGCGGCATTAGTTTTTATCTAGAAGAAGAAGCAGATCTTTTGTTTCAATGGTATGGACAACCATACACTACTTCGATAGATGATAATAAATTTACTGCTGCTAGATTTTATATTGCATTTGATGATCAGCAGTGGTACACTACAAGACAAAAGACTTGGCAGGAAAAAGCATTACCTTATCTTACAAGAAATTATTGTTCATCGTTTCACGTAATGAAAGGTGTAGAGGCTGGTTGGCATACCTTCTCTTTGAAAGGTTACACCACAGAAGCATACAGTATTTTTCTGGCTTGGGGATTTACATTGGAGGCTTATTATAAACTTCCTAATTCAGCGAATCTCCCACCAGATATTCCAGATGAACCAGAAGACCCAAGCCCAGCAGAGTAGGAGGATTATACTATGGCTTTAGAAGATAACGAAAAAGATATGTTAGCAACAGGTTTGCAATACGGTGGTATGGGAGCGGCTATTGGTGCACCCATCGGAGGTCCAATAGGTGCTGCTATTGGTGGCGGTATTGGATTAGCAGGCGGTATGGCTGCTTCAGCCTTACTTGGTAGCGGACAATCAGAGTACGAACAGTACAGACAAGAACAAATAAATGAATTAAAAAGAAGACAAGAATTAGGTTTGTTAGGTTTGACTGATGAAGAAAGAGCAAACTTACAAGCACAAATGATTGATCCTATCAGGTCGCAGCAAAGACAGCAACAACTCCAATACGCTGGTATGATGACTGGTATGGGTGGTCAAGCATCTGATGCTGCTAGGTTCCAGATAGGACAGGAAGCAAGACTTGCTGAACAGATGCAACCTGCTATGACTGAGATTGCTAGAGCAGACTTGGCAAAGGCTAGATATGAAGAACAACAACTTCAGGCTTTGTTGAGAGAACAAGCAGGACAACAACAAGCAGAAGAAAGATACAGACAACAACAGATTATGCAAGGTCTTAGTATGGCTGGTTCTGCGTTGGGTGAGTATGCTGCTGCCGAAGGTGCTGCCGCTGCTAAAGAAGCAGAGATGAAAGCATTGCTTGGAATTATTCAGGGCGGTGGGCAAGGTGCTTACAACGATGGAACAGCAGCAGGAACAGCAGCATTGTATCAATCAATCTACGGAGTGGATCCAACAGGGGGAAAGTAGAAAGCCCTGTTGCGTCTCCTCAACAAACAGGTAATGGAGCAGGGCAACCAGACGGACTATTTCCAGCAGGTGGAGTAATGCCTACCATAGATAAAGGCACTACTTCTTTTCAAGAATTTCTACAAACAGGTCAAGGAATTCCGAGAGCAGGTGTCATAGTTGGTGAACAAACTTATGGCGGTCAAGGTAAGTCAGAATATCTTGGTGGTCTAAGCCCTACCACACCTGCTCAAGATATGCAGAGACAAATCTTTTTAGAAGATTATTATGGAGACTTACCTAATCTTCAAATGCCTAAAGCAAATTTCAATCCTTTAAATCCACCTCTTACAGAATTCGAAGGCAACTGGTTAGGTGACGATGATGAGTATTTGAATTCACTCATTGAAAACCCATACAAGAATTTGAAAATGGGTGTAGGTCCTTTTACTTCACCAGAAGAAGAAGAAGCATATAGACAAAATCTTATTATTAGATTAGGCGAGATGGATCTAGGACTTGACGCACCTGAATCAGCATACAAAGAACACGCTGCTAACATAGGTGACTTATCTATAAATGTTTTGGAAGAGTCAATCTTTAACAGAGAAAAAATTCCAAGAGCGTTCAATGATCCTACTGGTGAGTATGGATTTATTATTAAGGATGTACCAGCCAGAGATCTTATGGTGCCAAGTAAAACCTACAATCTATCGAAGAGAGACATCGCAGCAATCAATGCTGACCTAGGTGTTGATTCAGTATTTACTAATACATATAGATTAGAAGAGAAACAAAAAGAAATATTCGAACAGTATTCACTAATTAATGAGTATAGGAGTGGTATGGAAGACTTAGGGTATGGAGATAATCCAGCGTTCCTCAAGATGATGAAGGAACAAGAAAAATTATTAGACGAATTACATACAGAATACAAAGTCTTATACGAAAAAGTTACAGGAGAAAAACACGATGAGTAAAGGAACTTCCTATCTAGCCGCATACAGAATGGCTAAAGCACAATCCTTGCAGGTTGCTTACAAGCAAGCCCTGTATGAAATACAAGATGCTCAAGCACAGGCACAGGCTTATGCTACAACTATCGCAAGTTTGAATGATCAAATTTTAGAATATGATAAGTTGAAACAAAAACTTCTTGAAACAGAAGATCCTGCTATGAAGAATGAAATCCTTCAAGCAGAGATTGCGTTGGCACAGATCAATGAAAGAAACAACGGAAACAAAATCCAAGTTTATAAATATGCTGATGAAGAATTTGATGCTCCTCTTAGAACAGAATCAGAGATCGCACAGAACGCAGCAGGTAGAAATACTTTTTATAATTCTAGTTCTATTGGTAACTTGGGTTCCTACATTCAAACAAACCACGCTGCTATTTTTACTGGTTTGACCAATAACCAGAAAAGAGATGCGGCACTCCAACTCTATGATACTATCGTTAGAGAAGGTAATGCTGCTATGGTAGGCACTGGTGGTTTGACAACACAAAATAAAAAAGATATTAGAGATGCTATCATTGCTACCTCTGGTGTACCTGTCGCAGAATTCAGTCAGACTTATCACGACACAGAAAAACAAAAGTATATCAAAGGCGTTCTTAGTAATGTTACAGGAGCCACAGGTTCTTTGAGAACAGCAATCAATGAAGCCAAGCAAACAGCAGCCACAACAGGTGGTGTCTCAAAAGAAAATGAAATTATGATCGCTGCTGCTAAGGCTGCGGCTGTTGATGGTTTCCAAGCAGATGACTGGAGATTGCTTGATGGTGCTATGGTAGAAGCCTATGGTGACTTGAAAGGATTCGGAGATAAGAAAACAAAATTAAAAGATTTAAAAACTCCACAAGAAAGAAAGGCAGCATATAAAGAATTAGGTTTGCCTACAACTATCGATGAACTATTCCAAGTCAAGGCTGTTATTGCTGATCCATCTGTTGTACAAGCAAAGAGATTTGGTGATGAACTTACAAGAATAAACACAGCGACACAAGCATTGGAGTCTCAAAGAACTCAGGCTATGGCTGGTAGAACAGCAGCAATGGCTAGGGCTTCTATGATGTCTAGACCTGAGAACCTAAGAGAAAGACAAGCAGAAATTTTTGCTCAAACTTTATCTCCAGAAGAAAGACAAAGATACTTGACGCCAGAACAAATGCAAAGAGTTGCAAGGCTGGAAGGTCAAGCGGTAACAAGACAACAACTAAAAGAAGAAGCAAAAGAAAAAGCAGTAGATCAAGAACTTCTGAAGACTATGAAACCTGAAGAGATCAATACAATGAGAGCGATGGCTCTTGCTGTTGCTGCTCATCAGGAAGAAAAAGAAATTCAAATGTCTGCTTTGGAAAGAGATGCTTATGAAGCTATGAAAGAACAAATGAATTCTGGTAATATTGCACAACAAGATGTATATAAGAAAGCACAAAAGTTAGGACAAGAGATGGGCGGACTTGAAGACGCACAAAGAAATTTTGCACAGACTGTAGCATCTAGGATCTATTTAGATTTATATACTGATCTTGCGGCACAGATGCCTGCTGGTGCAGAAGCCAAGCAGAAGATACAAAAGGAAGTCAATCCTAATTATGAGGCTGAAGAAACAGACAAGGCAACGGATGCAGCAGGCAACACAGGATTTTAAGGAGTAAATTATGGCAGCACCAGATTGGATACCAGAAGACGCACTGGAAGATTATAATTTTTTTGAGTCAATGGGTGACGTTGACGCAATCAAAGAGTTAGAAGATTTATATAGACCAGCAGAAGTTAAACCTGCTGCCCCACAAATACAAGCACCAGAAGTATTTGTTGACCCTATGCAAGAGGTTATTGATGTCGAGCAACAAGCCGCACAACAAAGAACTCAAGCAGAGGCTGACGCATTAGCCCAAGCACAAGCAGGTTATGAAAAATTTTTATTACTTCCAACCTCAGAGTTCTATCAACAAGTCTTACAGGATACAGTCATTGATCCATCAATGAAGTCTGCTATCGAAAGAATAGATAAAGATTTTACTGCTGACCTAGATGATGCGAGAACAAAACTATTCAGAGCATTGGTAGAACAAAATATCAGAAAAGGTCAGGATATAATTACAGCACAGAATAATGCTTCTGCTTCTTTGATCGGTATCACAAGAGCAGAAAGAACTATGCAAGGCTTTACTGCTCCTCCAATCAAACAAGGCGAGGCATTCAAAGCATCAGAGATCGATGATCCAAATTTACATTTGGGTGGATTCGCTAGACAAACTCTTGTGACGCAAGCACAAGCAGAAGAGAAAGCAAAGAGACAGGCAGAGGCTGACAAAGAAAAATCTAAAATGTTTAGAAACTTTGCACAACAAGCAGTGCAAGAGTTGAAAGCAAGTGGACAAGAATACGAACCATCAGATGTCGCAGATAGAGCAAAAGAATTAGAAAAGAATTTTGTTGGTAGTATTTTTGGAAACTTCTATGAGTTGGCAAGACAATCTTATTTAAATGAAATAGGAATGACCCTTGACGAATTCAATGCTTTACCTGTAAGTTCAGAAGAAAAACAAACAGTAAGAGATGTCGCAACTTTTTATCACGAAGAATTTGTAAACAATCTTTATCCAGAATATTCTGGTGATGAGAATGTGATGGCTGCCGCAGGCTTGTCTATCTCTGACGAAGGTGATGTCGTACCAACGCCTCCTACCTTTATGGGCGAGGTTATGATGGACACTGGTAGCGACACAGGGGTAATCAAAGAAACAAGGACAGGACAGGCTCTGAGGGGCGTTGCTGGCTTGATTAGACCAGTCACTCTTGGCTTGACTGATGTTCTTAGTTATGAGGTTTATACTGATCCAGAGACAGGAGGATTAGTTTACCCTGAAGGTGAAGGATATTTTTTCCAACAACCAATGACTGTAACAAAAGAAAGAGCAGAACAAGGTTACACAGAAAGATTAAAAAGAGATATCTCCGAGACAAGAACTCTTACAAATGATTTTATGGAAATGCCTATGCTTGTTGAAGGGATAGGTGAAGAGAACGCAGGTATTCTTGGTATGGGTGTAGATGTTATGTTGCCCGTAACTCCTGTTGGATTGATTGCTCCTGCTGCTAAGGTTGGCAGTATGGGAGCGGCAGCCTTATCTAAAGTCGGAGGCAAGACAGGTGCAGCCCTTAGATCAATAGCACAAAGTAAATACCTTTCACAACTTGAGAAGTTAGAACAAGGTGCGAATGTATCTTTGACAAGAGTAGAAGAATTAGTTGAAGATGTTGCACAAGCAGAAAAAGCATTGGCTGTCGAGAGAACATTAGAAACTCCTGATGTTAATATGATTGCAAGTTTGGAAGCAGAAGTCACAGCGTTAAAAGCAGAACAGCAGGCTGCCAGAGAAGCAAGCGATGCGATCAACCAAGAACTAAATGATTTGAGATATGGCTCAACTTTAGGAGAAGGTGAGAAATATAAAACAGCAGCCAAAGGTGCTGAGTGGTTAAGCAAGGTCAGTGATGTTTTGGTTTCTAAACCACTGGAAGAGTTTGGTAAATTCTCAGAGAATATGGTGGGCAACACTATACAGTGGAGAAGAAATAAACAAGTTGATAATGTCCTAAGGGAAACCCAGTTCGACATCACCGATGTGAATGCTGCGTCTAAAAAGTTGACTGATGATCTTATTAGATTGACTGAAGAATCAGGTGCTAATCCTACTATGTTACAAGAAAAACTTATGGATGAATTAAAATCAGCCATAAAATACTTGGATGACTTTTCTGAATCAGGAAGAAAAACTTTAACATATTTAGATAGAGTTCAAATTCCTACAGAAGCCTTGAAGAGATTGCTTGAGACTAAACCTCAACAAGTGCAGGCTGTTATCAATGACATTATACAATCACAAAGACTTATCGAAGAAGCATTAGCAAACGGCGTAAAGAACATTGATCCAACTACATCTTTTGGAATTAGATTTTGGAATGGTGTGACTGAACTTGCTGGTGCTAATAGATATGTACCAGAAGCACAACAACTCTTAGAGGATCTTGCTCAATCAAACGGAAAGATAACTCCTAATATTATAGCACAAACAGATCAAATATTGAAGGATTCTAGCTTTAGATCATCCTTCAACCACCAAGTTGTTAAGGGATATTTAGATGACTATTTGTTTAATTTCTTACCAGAAAACTTCGTATTCATCTCACCCAAGGCAGCAGTATCAACGAGGGCTTACAAGAAGTTTGGGCAGCAAATTAACGAGGATTTGGCAAAGTTTTGGAAAGGAACTTTATCAGAGGGAACAGACGGAACAATCAACTTTGCACCTAAAAGTAAAGAAGACGTTACAAAATTATTCGAAGAACTACAAAGAAATTATGGTGGCTCTCCTCCACAGGTTATACAAAATTTAAAAAATAAATTAGCGGACTACATCAGAATGACTGATACAGAAGGTGCTGTTATTTCTTTGAACCAACAAGAAATGAATTTGCTTCACACTTCTATGAAAGAGAATATGTATCAGGCTCTTTCTAGAGGTGATGTAGTAAAACCAAGAAGAGCAACAAGAACAGCAGTCGAAAGAGCAGATGTTCCTTTGCCAAGAAGAAATGAATTATTTAGAAGCATAAGAGAAACTCTAAGAAAAGTTTCTCCAAAAGTTGATCCGTCACTAGACTACGCTAAAGCAAGTCAGTACGGCTTGACTAGGTTGTTACAAAAAACAGAACAAGAATTATCTATGCTTCCTCAAAGGCTAGAGGCTTATGCTAAAGAATCATTAGATAGATTTGATGGCGATACACCTATGGCTTATGACTATATGTTGAGACAGCAAGCAACCAACCTAGGATTGCAAGGTGAGTTTGACATTCTTCATTCTCTAATGAAACTAACTTTCAATATGGATGGGATCTCTGACGACATTCTAGATTCTTTTATTAGAAATGAAATGGCTAGGATATCACAGGCAGATGAGGCTGCTAGACTTGCGGCAGCAGAAGCAGGCATACCAGCACCTCCAACATCAAATCTGGTTGATATGTACAATAAATTATATGATAAATTTATAGAAACCAAAGGTGGTAAAGAGATAGACACATTGGGTGGAAAGTATTTCGAGAGAAAACAGACTGCTATTCCAATGACTATTTTTATTGCTAATGGTTTTAAAAATAAAATTACGTCAGAGATTGTTAGTGAACTAGAAGTTCTTCACCCAGAATTATTTTATAAAAAATATAAAACTCCTGAAGAAATTACTTTGGCGAAAGAACAACAGATGGGAATCAACGCTCAGGCTGAAGCAGTCAAGAAACAAAAACTAGAGCAGATTGTAAAGGATCACGAACAGGCTGTAGCAAACATAAGAGAGATAGCAAAGCAAGACACTGAAATAGCAAAGGCTACTGAAGAGGCTGCTGGTGCTGAAGCAAGAACAGCGTTTGAAGAAGTTGAGACAGCACAGAAAGCTAGAATAGCACAAGCAAAAGTTAAAGACCCTAGAACTTTTAGAGATACGAAGGACACGATGCCTGATGATCTTATAAAAGAAACTCAAGAAAAATATTTTGCGTTACCTGCTAGACAAGCACAAGAGATACAGGTTGTCAATGATGCATTGGCTAATTCTATCACCGCTGTTGATGATGGTATCAAAGCCCTAAAAGAAGGTAAGGCTGCAAGAATTAGAGAGTCCGTTCAAGACTTGCAAGAACAGATTGATGCTTTCCCTCAACAAACTTTAGAGCAGATTGCTGAAGAAGAAGCAAGACTACAAAAAGAATTAGAATATTATCAGCAAGGTAATATGACTAACGCAGTCGCTAACACAAGGGCTAAACTTGCTACTGTGAAGAAAGACATTACTGATGCTAGAGCGACTGTGCTTGAAGATCTAAAAACTCAAAGAGCAGAGAAAGCGGCAGCAGAAAAGACAGCAGTAGAAAATGAGATTGAAGAATTAAAAGCATCGAAGACTAGCTTGAGAGAAGAAGCCGCAGCATCTAGAGAAACAATAAAAGAAAATATCGCAGAAGAAAAATATGTTTTACAAAATTTATTAGACGGAAAGATAGAAGAAGCAAGGCTTGTTATTGATCAAGCAAGAGCAACAAGACAAGCAGCGTTGGACGAAGCAAGAGCAGCAAAAGAATCCGCTCTTGAATTAGCAGCAGAACAAAAAGCAAGGAGTACCGCAAGAGAAGATATCAGAGTTTTTCAAGAAAGATATAATTTATTAACACAAGAAGAGACACAACTTATGTCTGCTGTTCATACAAAATATCCAGATGCTTATCCTCAAGTTCCTCCTGATCTTAGGCTACTAGCCCAACCAAGCCTTGACATTGGACCAGCAATAGCAAAAAATGTTTATAGAGTGTTAGGTCAAGAACTTGATGAGGCTCTAACAAATACACAAGTTGCAAGAATAAATGCTTTACTTTCTGATTTGTATGAAGGTGGAGACATAATAAAATTTCAAAAAGATTTGAGAACCATTGGTGCAGAATACATTGCTCCTGCTGCTGGAGAGATAGGTGGAACTATCAAAGAGACTGTACAAGCAGTAGGTCAGTATGTTATGGAAGCACAATCAGGTTTGTTTTTATCTCAAGCAGTAAGATCAATCTTGACAAAAACAAATTTAAATAAAATAAAAACAGCGTTGAAAGATGTTCCTATGGAAGAACTTGTAGAGTTTACAAAAGGAATAGAAGTTCCACCAGAGGCTGTTAGATTGGCTGGGCTTGTGACACCAGAAGATATTTTATTTTCTAAAGTTATCATTGCTTCTATCCAAGACAATGCTCTACAAAGTATGGAGTCGTTGTTTGGTTTTAACGCAACAGGAATTATATCTGCTTTGGAGAACATAGGTTTCCCACCAGTAGCTACAAAGTTTACTGCTGATGGTCTTAGACCTATCCTTGTAGAGTTTAATGGCAAGGGCGTTATGGCGTTACCGCAGGACATTCAAATTCTAAATGCTTTGAAGCAACAATCTATCGAAGGAACTCTTGGGCAAACATTAGAAATTCTTTCTAGAAAATCTGAATCAGCAGGGCAGTATGCTTTGTCGTCACTATACTATGCAATCCAAGGATCAATCACATCAGCGAAAGGTGGTATGCTTGGTGGTACATTTGCACCAACAGGTAAGTATATCACAGTGAATACTATCACAGCACCTTTGATCCAGATGTACACAACGCCATCAATCACCTCAAAATCTTTATTAAAATATATTGCTGGTGCTAGTGGTGGTTTGGCTCTCGATGCTTTGATGGGAACTCCTTATCTTTTCTCAACAGCAGGTGCTATGTTATCAGGACCTCTTGCTAAATTATTGCAGGCGACTATCAAGACATCAGTAAAGGCTGGAGGAAAAACTTCTAAGATTGTTTCAGGTATTGGTGGAGCATCGATAGGAGGGTTCGCAGCAGGCCCCCTTGGGGCCGGCGTGGGTCTTATGGCTGGTACAACCCTCGGACACATTTTGCCTTACCTAGAAGACATCCTCGTCAAAGGTAGAGGCGGAGAATACATTGGCAAGTATCTTGGAATGATGGATCCTACACAGAAAGCAATCACAACTATTGATGGTAGAATTATCACAGCAGGTTCTTTACAAGAAATGATTCAAAGAAATAATATTTTATTTGGTCAAGTTGATTTTGAATTCTCTAGAAGATCTTTGGAAGGCATTCTTAGACAAGCAGAAACAACAGCAACAGGACAAAAGGCATCTGCTTGGAGACAAGCATTCAGATGGTTGAGACCAGACAGACCAAACTTCTGGAACACAATAGCACAAGAGACTGATAATGCTTACAGGATACAAGCATTCACAGATGCTTTGACTTTGGGTTACACAGAAAAACAAGCAGCAGAATTTGCTAGAAGAACTCTATTGGATTACTCAGACATTACAGAATTCGAAGCAAGATACATAGCACAATACTTTTTATTTTATTCTTTTATGAGACAATCATTTACAGAGATAGCAGGTGCTATTGGTAGAGATCCAAAGGCAATCAGAAATGTTGCTGCTGCCGTAAGGTTTGGTATTGATCAAAAGAAAATAGCGAACACAGATGAGTTGTTCAACGACACATCACAAAAAGAAAAAGCATTGGCGGCTACTTGGACAAAGCTAGGAACCTCCTATGATAAGACAATGACATTACATTATGGTCCAGCGTTTCCTTCAACGGAATCATTTATCCAACTTGCTAACGCAATGTCGTTTGCTTTTTTGGATATGCCTAGCCTCACAGGTTATAAGCCAGAACAATCAATGTATAACACTATTGTTGAGAACATTATCTTAAAAGGAAATCCTTATATGAGAGCGGTATATGATTCTCAAAATAAGAAATTCAGATCCGAGAATGCACCTCACGGAATGGTTCCAGTGAGAATGGTTATTGCTTTGAAATCTTCTGGGACTTTTGATATGGCAGAAAAATATTTTGATATCGAACCTGTACCTCCAGAAGAAATGAGATTGGGTAATCCTACTTATCCTGAGACTGGTCAAATAGAAAATGTCCAATACAGATTTGCAACAAAGTCAGGATCATTAAGATTTTTAGGGATGAGTCTCGGACTTATCTATGGTGGATTGGACAGAGGTGTTCAAGACTGGGCTTCTTCTACTGCTGAGAAATTAGAGAAAGAAGGTATCGAAGGTGCTAATAAAGCAAGACTAAAGAGATATACAGATGGATCTTATGCACTAGAAGTTTCTGGTTTATCAACTCCTATTGCTGTACCGACACACATAGAAGAGCAAGATAAAGTTATGAGACAAATCATAAAAGAAATTAGAGCGGAGATGGACTAATGCCTAGCACAATGAATTATAATTTTAAAGTTATTTCTCCAGCAGTAGAGTTTGACAATGAATTTTCTGCTAGCAAATTCGTTAGTATAGGATTGAATTCTACTAATGGAAAACTATTTCAGAGTAGCGGAGCAGAATTTTTAGGGAACTTACAGACACTAAGGATACAAGGGACAGCAGACTTTCAAGCGATACAACCAAGTGATTCAATGGGGATCACCGTTGTAGGATACAGAGACGAGGCAGGAACAGAACTTATGTTAGAACCAACAGTAGGCTACATCTATCCAGACATCACAGGTGGAAAACACTCTGCTGTTTTTTCTTTAGATTTAATTATCAACCTTGCTCCTTCTGATGTATTGTATCTATTTATTAAAACGACACACATAAAGGCTGATGGGTCCGCCCATTCTGCTGGAGCAACAGACACCTTTTCTGTGAGTGAACTTGAAGTTACTTGTAGGAGGAATTAGAATGCCAAGATTTAGCAACACTATGTTGGGACCTAATGTCCAGCCTACTCTAGTAAAGTCTTTAGAAGAATATAATGAGAATTTATCAAGCCAAGCAGATGGCTCCAATCTTACTTTCGAAGTTGCTAATAGCATCGACGAAGGATTGCAAGTGTCTATTAATGGTTTGATATATAGTGTGGCTGATGGAAACGTTAGCTACACAGCGGGAGATACGGAATTTACCCTATCGTTTGCACCGCAAGGCGATGACATCGTTGTCGTTTTTTATAAGTCATTTGAGTAAGGGTAACCTTGCTTTGCTATAATAACCTTGGGAGGATAAATATATGGCATTAGAAATTAGAAGTAATCAGATTAGATTGGCGGATTCGTTCGACTTCTCTTCTGGCGTTGTGAGCGTTGCAGCACCTAGTGCTGATGCACACGCAGCAACCAAAAAATATGTTGATGATAGCATTGGCAATATCCCACAGCCTACTGGCGGTGACGGTATTGACATTTCAGTATCAGATGTGATCTCTGTTGATCTCGCAACTAACTCAGGTTTGGAATTTAGTTCTGCTAAGTTGCAAGCAAAGATCAATGCTATTGGTGGTCTTGAAAAAGACAGCAATGGTTTGAGAGTGAAGTTGCAAACCTCTAACCCAACTCTTCAAGCAGACGGAGTATCTGGTGAGTTAGGTGTGAAGTTTGATGCTGGAATGTTCCAAACTTCTGCTAACGGATTGCAGGTTAAGAACGCTGGGATTGGTGAAAACCAACTTGCTGCTGACTCTGTTACTGTTGATAAGATTGGTTGGTCTTTCGAGATGGACTACTTCACTGGTGACGGATCTACAACTACCTTTAACTTGGCTCAATCAGCACACGACGCTGCTGCTGTTGTTGCTTATGTTAACGGACAAAAGTTGAAGAGAGTTGCTTCTGCTCCTGCATTCGGTGAGTATACTGCTACTACTTCTGCGATCACTTTGGGTGGTGCAGCAAGAGATGCTAATGATACTATCGAAGCAATGTACATCGGCTAATTCTATCACTAATTAGAATAGGCATCGGTGGAGGAGGTTTGCTCCTTTACTTCTCCACCGTGTAAGTCCTAATTTATTTTTCAAGGGAGCCACATAATAATAAGGAGGATATATTATGGAGGAGAATAAGGAATGCTGGAACAAATTTTGGAAATGGTTCTCGGACCGTTCGGTGCACTGGTTGTCTTATGTGTTGTTATTTATGGGATCTATTCTCTGGGCGTTAAACATTTACTCCCTATGTTGTCTTCTGCTGTCGATAGACATTTAGATCAAGTCGATAGAATGCTCAACGAACACAGAGAAGATAGAGAAATTTTTAAACAAACTATTGAAAAGATTGTCGATAGACTTGACAAAGTTGAAGACGATGTTGCTTACATAAAAGGAAGGATAGAAAATGAATCACATAAAGAACTTTAATAATGTTATTACCCTAGTACCACAGGTGCTAAGACTTGCTTATAAAATTTTCAAAGCGTGGAAGTCCAATGGGATTGATGCGAAGGAAGCAAAAGAGATTGTGGAAGATATCTTCACAATAGTAATCTTTGCTATTGAAGAATTTGATTTACAACTAGAACAAGAGGATGACGCTCAGGAGGCTGAGGATGCCTCTGAAGACCTTGATGAAGAAGAGGAGTGGTCTAACATAGAGGATCAACACGAAGAGATTATAGGACCAGTAGCGGCCGCTGCAAGAGAAAGAATTTTTAAGAAACCTGCGAGGAAAAAGTAATGCCGAAGAGAGCAAATAAAAAGAATATGCCTTGCAACAAACCAAGACCATCAACTTCACCCAACAAGAAGAAGATGGTAAAGGCTTGTGAGAATGGCAAAGAGAAGATGGTACACTATGGCGATCCTAAAATGAAAATAAAAAAAGAAAACCCTGCAAGGAGAAAATCCTTCAGGGCTAGACATAAGTGTGATCAAAAGAAAAGCAAATTATCTGCTGGCTATTGGTCTTGTAAGGCTTGGTAAAGTAAGCACCGACTAGGAGTTGAACCTAGATCATACACCTTAGAAGGGTGAGGCATTGTCCGTTATGCTATCGGTGCAGAAAAAGGACACCACCTTTCGATGATGCCCCAGTCATATCAGGTTGGAGGGCTATGACTTATTTTTCTAATTCGTCTAACATCCTCTGGAGTTCTTCTTCGTCGATATGATATTCAGTCTCGCCTTCA
>Ga0208644_1001459_pt1 | contig 19712 bp, 3 predicted proteins | sample VirMetDEL_Nov_18_FD_184517 | JGI IMG/M metagenome (GOLD analysis project Ga0208644, IMG submission 184517) | Aqueous microbial communities from the Delaware River and Bay under freshwater to marine salinity gradient to study organic matter... | ecosystem: Environmental > Aquatic > Marine >...
TACACATCAACAGTGGTGGACAGTTAAACATTGCAGGCAGTAGTGCTACCAGCATCAAAGGCGGTGGTGTTATGGCAATGAGTGCAGGATTAATACTGCTACAAGGACCTACTATAAGTCCCACAACCAAAACCAGTATTCCAAGCACACCGCTAACAGATACAAAACTTGAAGGTGATTTTTGGAATGCCAGTGGTCAAACAAACACCACTGTGGACAGGATGCCCACACATGAACCTTATCCAAGTTTTGATGCACCCACAGAAGCACGACCACGTGGAAATAGACGCAGCGGCGGCGGAGTTGGCAGTGCGGTTGGCAGTCTTGCAGGTGTAGGACTTGGCGCAGGTTTACCCATCAGCAGTGGCCTTGGATTGAGTCCTGGTGCACTTGGAGGTGCATTAAGTGGTGCTGGTGGATTAACAAGTGCATTAGGAGGTGCTGGTCCTCTTACATCAGCACTGGGTGGAGCATTACCAGGAGGTCTTTCTGCAAATGTCTTAAGTCAAGTTAGTGATGTCGGTGGACTTTCCAGCATCACAGGCAGTCTAAGCACCATAACTGCTGGCAGTTTTGATGTAGGTGGACTTACAAAGGCAGTGGGAAGTACAGGGTTAGGTGGTCTTGCAGACATCACCAACAGTGTGCCTGGCTTGAGCAGTATAACCAGTGCTGGCAGCTTGGTACAGGATTTTGGTAGCAATCTACCCATTGAATTTCCTATGCCTAATGTTATTAGCAGTGTAAGCAGTGTGGGTGGTTTCTCGCCTGACAGTTTGTTGCAAAACAATGTGTTGAATAAAATAAGTACCGGCAGTTTGAGCAAAATTACAGGTGCACTACCAGGCAGTACCAGTTTTGGACAACTACCAGGATTAGCAAATATTCAAAACTTTGCCAACAATGGACTTGCCAATTTACCAGGTGGATTTGATCCAGTTAACATATTAAAAAGTAACGAGTTCCCGGTAGGTGTTGGTGGCATCGATGCAGGAACACTCAGAGGCATGGCCGCGGCTACTACTAATTTTGTAGGAAGTGGCGGAGTTAGCAGTTTTGTTGACAGTGCAACAGGTGCTGTTGGCAAGTATGGATTTACAGTGAGCAATCTCAAAGATGCTGGATTTATCAAACCCAGTGCAGTGTTAAATGCACAAATGATGGACAGTAGGGTATGGACTGGCAAACAAGGCATGGACAGTTTTGCTAGTTTTGCTAACAATAGCACACTGCAAGACAGTTTGTTTTCAGAAGTGACACAAAAGAACATGCAAGGTTTGGCAAATGCAGGCACAATTTTTCCTAATGATCCAACAGATGTTATGGCAGGACTCACTAATACGGCAAATGTTGTGGGTGTGAAAAATGCAGCAAACATAAGATTTGCCAAAAACCTACAGCCGTTTCCTGTTGATGGTACAACAACGGTATTGAGCACACAAGATGTACAAGCAAAGGCAAACCAACTGTTAGCAGAAACTATAAGTGCAGCCAACAGTGTGCTGCTACAAAACGAACAACAACGCAGCCTTTTCAGGGATGAATTGGGCTAGGTAAATACGTTATGGCTTATTACAGAGGATACAACACAGTAGATAATATTTTTGGTAGCACCCGGTTGACTGAAAGTCAATTGGTGCGTAGAGATATACTCAATCACTTCAATGTCAACCAAGGCGAGGCAGTGATGCGTCCAAACTTTGGTTCTATTATTAAAAGCATTGTGTTTGAACCACTCACCGAAGAAACACAAGAACTAATAATTGACGAAGTAAAACGTGTTGTACAAAGTGATCCACGAGTGCAAATGACCGATATGGAATTGCAAGAATTCGAAAATGGAATTCAGGTTGCTATGTCACTACGCTATATAAACACTGATCTAAGTGAACAACTTTTTATAAAATTTGATAGAGATACACAAAGAGCAGTGTTCGTATAATATGCGTAGTTTATACATCAAATAAATAATACAAACAGGAAGTAAACATGGCACATATCACTAGACAGTCAAATTTATTTGCAGCAGAAGATTGGACCAAACTCTACGAAAGTTTCAAAGAAATTGACTTTCAGAGTTACGATTATCAAACTATTCGCAAAAGTTTGATTGACTATCTGCGCACCTATTACCCGGAAGATTTTAACGACTTTATTGAAAGCAGTGAATATGTTGCAATGATAGACATGATTGCTTATCAAGCACAGGCACTGAGTTTCCGTGCAGATTTAAATGCAAGAGAAAATTTTTTAGAAACTGCTACACGCCGAGACAGTGTGTTGCGTCTTGCAAAACTGATCAACTACAACCCAAAACGCACACAAGTTGCACGTGGATTGATTAAAGTTGTAGGTGTTGAAACCACTGAACGTATTTTTGACAGCAACGGTACTGATCTACAAGGTACTACTGTGTTTTGGGGTGATACAAACAATCCTGATTTCTTAGAACAGTTTACCACAATCATGAATGCCACAATGTTTAGCACACAGCGTTTTAGTAAACCTGCTGCCACAACCAGTGTAGCAGGTGTGACCATTGATGAATATGACATTGCAATCATTCCAAACACTGTGCCTGTTTTTGAATTTACTCAAACAATTAACGGTACCAATCAAAATTTTGAACTTGTAAAAGGCACATACAGTGGAACAAATTATCTACATGAAGTTGCACCAAAACCAAGCAACAGTACCAATGTACTGTACCGCAATGACGGCAGAGGTTTTAACAGTGTAAACAGTGGATTTTTCTTCTACATCAAGCAAGGACAATTACAGGTAAGTGATTTTACAATTGATGACAGTTTGCCTAATAGAATTATAGATTTAGAAGTAAACAACATTGACAACAATGATGTGTACTTGTACAAAGTAGACAGCAACGGCAACGAAACAACACAATGGTCAAAATTGCCAAGTGTGAGCGGCACTAATGTGATCTACAATAGTCTGAGTAACAACACAAAAACTATATTCAGTATCAACAGCCGCACCAATGACCAAATACAATTGCTGTTCGGTGATGGTGTGTTTACAGAAATTCCTGTTGGTGATTTCCGCACCTACTATAGAGTGGGCAATGGTTTAACTTATAAAATTGAACCACAAGACATGCAAAATGTTGTGATTAATCTTCCATATATTTCGCACAGTAACCAATTGGAAACTCTTACTGTAACATTAAGTCTACAAAACACAATCAGCAATGGTACTGCAAAAGAAACACTGGCCAACATCAAGACCAAAGCGCAACAACAGTATTACACACAAAACAGAATGGTAACTGGTGAAGATTATCAGATCTACCCATTTACAAACTTCAATGATGTTGTAAAAGCAAAAGCAGTAAACAGAACTGCCAGTGGTATCAGTCGCTACCTAGATGTGCGCGACACCACAGGCAAGTACAGTAGCACTAATATTGTAGCAGAAGATGGCATACTGTATCGCAATGAAAGTATTAAAAACTTTACTTTTGACTTTACAACAGACAGTGATATTGCAAACATGATTAGCGGCACACTGGAACCTATTGTACAGAACACAGAAAGTCAGCATTATTATTATAAAAACTATCCATTTTTAAATGCACCAGCAGGTGTTACTTGGAGTCAAAGCACAAAAAGCACTGCAAGTGTAACAGGTTATTTTAAAAATGATGGAAATAATCCACAACCAATTGGAACATATACAACTTCAAACATGAAGTATGCAACCACAGGTAGTTTACTCAAGTTTACACCGCCTAGTGGTTTTGTATTTGATGTGAACAATAATCTTGTAGCAACACCTACCACACTTCGTGGTACAAAAGAATATATTTGGGCCAGTATCACAACTGTGAATGGGGATGGTACCAACCAAGGACTAGGCAATCTCACTGACGGAACAGGTCCTGTGACCATAAGCGAAATAATTCCAAGCACTGCAATATTGAGCAGTATTGTTGCACCATGGAACACCACACTACCACAAAGTGTACGCACATTGATTATTAATAATGTTAACCAATATAAGACATTTGGTTTACGATATGACGTTGATACACAAGCCTGGACAGAAATCACTGCATTAGATTTAAGTTCAAGTAATATATTTGATTTAGGCAACGCCGGTGATACCACTGAATCTAATCTTGATGCAAGTTGGATTTACAAGTTTACCAATGATGGTATCACTTATACAGTAAATTACCGTAGCACAGAATATGTATTTGAAAGTGCATTAGAAACACGTTTCTATTTTGATCCAGACCAAAGTATATTTGATCCTGCAAGTGGACGCACGATCAAAGACACAATCAATGTGTTAACAGTCAACAGTCAGCCTGATGCTGATGCTGCACTAGGACAAGGTTATAGATTAAACATTGCAGATAGATTTGTTGAAACAGATGGCTTTGTGATCAGTGAAAAAATCAAAGTAACATTTGCTGATGCAGACAACGACAGTGTTGCAGATGATCCTGAATTTTTTGATAAGATTGTGGCACCAGATGTCAACAGTGATACAAAAATTGTATACTACAAAAATTATTTGGATGTTGAAGGTTACAGTAGAGAAGAACCAATTGCAGCCGGCAACATTGAAGCACAATTTACCACACTAAATGACATTAACAATGTGTTACAAAGTTATGACAGCGGACAGATTTTTTATGCCAGTGCAGAAAGTAAATTTTATATCACAAGCGTGGATAATGATGGAGTGAGGACTGTGACACAGACCACAGACTACAGCACAAAAGTTGGCAGAGATAGATTGATATTCCAATACACACACAACTCGCCAAACACTAGACGCATAGATCCAAGTCCTACCAATCTAATAGACTTGTATTTACTAACACGCACTTATGATCAAGATTATCGCAACTGGGTAAGTGACATCACAGGACGTGTGAGCAAGCCAGCACAGTTGACCACCAGCCAATTGCGTGACAACTATGGCAGTTTGGACAATGCAAAAAGTGTAAGTGACAGTTTGATTTTCCACAATGTGAGTTACAGACCACTGTTTGGCAACAAGGCAGACGAAGAATTGCAAGCAACATTTAAAGTAGTTAAAAATAAACAAACATTTGTGAGTGACAATGAAGTTAAAGCCAGCGTAGTGCAAGCAATAAACAATTATTTTGCACTAGAAAATTGGGACTTTGGTGATACATTTTACTTCAGTGAATTGAGTGCATATCTGCATCAAACACTTGCTCCTAATGTGTTGAGCATTATTATTGTTCCAAAAAAGAGCACCAGTGTATTTGGCAGTTTATTCCAAATTACTAGCAACAGAGATGAAATTTTTATCAGCAGTGCAACAGTTAATGATGTTGAAATTATAGATACAATCACTGCAACACAGCTCGCAGCCAGTGGCAATGTTGTTAGCAATGCTGTATCAACTATTGCAAGTGAAAGTATTGTAAAGGCTACAAGTGGTAGTTCAACAACTGCAGTTACAACAAGTACAAACAACACAACCAGCTCAACAACAAGCTCAAGTTCAAGTTCAAGCGGCGGAGGCTATAGTTACTAATGGCATTGCGTAAACATTCACAACTGCTTCCAGGTGTATTTCAAACTGACCGCAATCAAAAGTTTTTAAATGCTACATTGGATCAACTTAATAGCGAACCTAACAATGTTCGTATCAATCAATATGTTGGTCGCAAAACCAGTAAGAGTTTTAGCAAGGGCGACAGTTATATTACAGAGTCTAATGCTCAAAGACAAAATTATCAACTAGAGCCAGCTGTTGTTTACCGCAATAGTGCTGGAGAAATTGACTCTGTAAATGGCATTGTGGATGTTTTGAATACTATTAGGTTTAATGCTGGTAGTACAACAGATTTACACAGTTTAACAACTCAACAGTATTACAATTATGAAGGCTGGATTGACATTGACAAATTCATCAACTATGGTGAATACTTTTGGCTGCCAAAAGGACCTGATGTTGTAAATGTCGGTGGCAGTGCTGTTGATCCTGAAAAAGATTTTACAGTTGTTCGGAATGATACTTACACATTTGACAGGGATGCAGATAAAAACCAAACCATTTATTTGGCACGTGGCGGTGAATATACATTTACAGTAGACCAACCTGGATTTCCTTTCTGGATTCAAACAGAAATTGGTATCAGTGGCATTAGTGCAAGTCAGAACAATATTAGTACACGCGAACTTTTTGGTGTAGTTAATAATGGCGAAGATGATGGTGTAATAACATTTAGACCTCCAACAAAAGACGATCAAAACTTTTATGTGAACTTGCCAGTTACTGCAACTGTAGATTTGGCAACTGACTTTACATGGCGTACATTGCACAATCAAACACTACAAAACATATTGGATGCAGGTGGTATTGATAATCTTACTGCGTTTGATGGTAAAACAGTTGTATTTGCAAACACTACTGATGACGAAACAGAGTGGGAGCAAGGCGGACTTTTTGATGCTGGCGGTGGCTTTGACAGCAGCAGCGAAACTTTTGATCCCACTATTGCTCTTACAAAAGATGAGCGTTATGGTATTTTTCAAATTAACATTATTAGCATCGGCGGCACTGACACTGTTACACTTAATAGAATTGGTGACATCTCTCAATATACAAAAGTAAAAATTCAACAAGGTACCAAATATGGCAGTAGAGAATTATACAAGAACGCTGAAGAAAAACTAGAACTTATTCCACCTATTACTGCTGACAATGATGTTTTATACTACAGAGATGGTGTAGATGAAAATATGTTTGGTCGCATTGTACTTGTAGATATTGGCAACGCACAAACAATTAATGTTACAGATGACATCATTGGACAAATTGATTATACGGCTCCAAATGGTGTTGTGTTTACAAATGGACTTAAAATTGAGTTTGACAGCACAGTATTGCCTGAAAGTTATCAAAATAACACCTATTATATAGAAGGTGTAGGACAACGCAGTGGTATTTGTTTGGTACCCGAAATCGATTTAAGTACACCAGAAACATTTACAAACAGTCTTAGCGAACCTTTTGACAGTCTTGGGTTTGATGCAGGTAACTTTGACGGCACAGAGTTTGCACCAACAGATCCTGACTACATTATAATGAATCGTGCATGTCGTGATAATAATGCTTGGAGTCGTTACAACAGATGGTTCCATAAAAATGTAATTGAAGCAGCCGCAGCTTATAATGATTTTACTGTGAGTGTGGATTACACTGCAAGAGCAAAGCGTCCTATCATAGAATATCGTGCAGGTTTACAACTATTCAATCATGGTATAAATGCAAAACAGCCTATTAGCTTATTTGATGTCACACAAATAGATGCACTAAGCAATGTCAACGGCACACTTGGTTATTTTGCAGATGGTATCAATTTAGATCCACAGATGCGTATTGTGTTTAGTGCAGATCTAGATGAAAATGTAAGAAAAACAATTTATAGAGTTGATTTTATTGATCAAGATGGTGATGCTGGCACAGAAAAAATTATAAATCTTGTGCCTGTTGATACAATTGTAGAAGATGATTGTTTGGTTGCAAAGTTTGGCACAGCAAACCAAGGCAAAATGTTTTACTTTAAAAATAGTATATGGAATGAAAGTCAGCAAAAAACAGCACTGTATCAAGATCCACTGTTTGACGTTTTTGACGGCTCGCACAACAGTTTAAGTAATACAACAGTCTATCCGGATAGCACTTTTACAGGCACAAAACTGTTCAGTTACAGACGTAACAATAACGCTGCCGGTGACAGTGTACTTGACTTTGGATTGAGTTATAAAAACTTTAATAATATTGGTGATATTGTTTTTGATAATAATTTTATTACAGACACATTTACATACACAAACCCCAGCACAGCTAAAACCACAAGTGTAATTGTAAAAAGCGGACATGCTCACACATTTGATTATAACACAGGTTCTCGTAGAATTGAAAATGGCTGGCGTAAAATAAACACTGAAAGTAAACAGTTTCAGATTGTTCGTTACGAAGTAGTTGATGAACTGTACAGTTTTGAAATTGGTTGCCAACCCGATCAAAATAATACCAGTACCAATCTTAAAGTTTATGTCAACAGTAAATTTCAAGAGCCAAGCAAGTATACTATTTTAAATCAAAATGAAAAATATTATGTGGTATTTGACAATCCTGTTGCTCAAGATGATGTTGTTATAATAAAAGTCTTTAGCAGTCAAATTAGTCCACTGGGATATTTTGAAGTTCCGGTAAACTTAGAAAACAATGCTGACAACACAGACTTTAGTGATCTTACGCTAGGACAGGCAAGAAACCATCTCATCGAAATTGGTGAAAACATCAGCACATTGTCAGGTAGCATACTTGGTGCCAACAACATGAGAGACATAGATGTTGGTCAGTATGCAGGTAAAATATTGCAACACAGTGCAGGTGCAATTATTCCATTTTATTTGTTGACTAACGAAAAAGCCAATCTAATAGAAAGTATCAAATTTAGCAGTGTTGAGTATACTAGATTTAAGAATAAATTTATAGACAATCTTGATAAACTAGATTTAGATTTAAGAGATGCTGCAGGTAGTGTTGACACAATACTAGAAACACTTATAGGTAGTAAAACAAATGCATTTCCTTTCTACTACAGTGATATGCTCCCATGGGGCAGTCAAAAAACCATATACAATTATACAATTGACAGTACTAGCCAAAAATTTTACGAGTTTGGAACACAATTCAATCTTACAGATGTTAGTCAAAGAGGTGTGCTAGTATATCTTACAAACAGCAACAACCAAAAACAACAGTTAATTCATGGTCGTGATTATACCTTTGACACAGAACTTGCAGGAATAAACATTGACAGTACTTACAGTCTTGCTGTGGGAGATACACTTACTATTGTGGAATACACAGACACTGATGGTAGTTTTGTACCACCTACTCCAAGTAAACTTGGACTATGGCCAGCAATTGAGCCAAGTGTGTATCTTGAACAAAACTTTGGCTATGAAAATACCAGTACAGGTCCATACAAAGTGTATGGCACACTTGATCCAGCATACACACAGTTGGGACAAGGCAAACTGGGTTTTGTGTATCCACTGTTCACAACCTACGAAGCAGCACAAGCATACGACACTTCAATTGGGGGTAGCGGTCAAGCACACATACACAAGTTTATAGGAACTCCGCAACTGTTTTACATGCCACAGTCACAACAAGCTCATGGCGCACAAGATGATGCAACTATTCCTTATTACCCAGGTGTGCGCACAATTGTTAGAGGACATGATGGTTCCCGCTATGTTGGGTTTGGTGATGTGCGTGACAGTGTGATTTTTGAATATGAAGCAAGAGTATACAACAACATCAAAAGTATATACACCAATGATTTGTTTGATTGGCAAGAAGTGCTAACTGGCTATGATCGTAGCACACAAGCAGACAGAAGAATTGAAATTGATATACTAAGAAGCAGTTATGGTACTTGGGCTGAGAAGAATCGTGTAGACGCTACAACCAACGACACATTTAATGTATCAAATGCATTTACTTGGAACTACAGCAAGAGTCAGAACAAGAACACCGGAGATACTTGGCCTGGTGGTTGGAGAGGTATCTACAACTGGTTGTATGATACAGAAACTCCACATCTAACACCATGGGAAATGCTAGGACAGTACAGGAAACCAAGTTGGTGGGATCAGCGTTATGGACAACCTCCATATACTGCAGGTAACATAGTCCTTTGGGAAGATCTACGTGATGGTAAGTTATACAATGATGCAATCAGCAGTGAGTACACCACGCTCACAAGATACAAACGTCCACAACTGTTAGATTTTATTCCAACAGATCAACAAGGTAATCTTCATCCACCTGCTGATTTTGCATGTAAAGATTTAAGTGTAGTCACTGCAAACGGCGGATGGCGATTTGGTGATTATTCACCACAAGAAACTGCATGGAGAACCAGCAGTGAATGGCCATTTGCAGCACAGTTGCTAGGAATATTGCGCAAACCTGCAAAATATTGCAGTCTATTGTGGGATACAAACTTGTATGCATATGACAGTGCATTAGATCAAATACTACAGAAAAACAGAACCTATAGACCCAATTTAGCAGACTACTGTTTACATGGTGTAGCAGATGATAATGGAATAGTAAGTCGCAGAGAAGGTTATAATCAGTTTATTTTTAATCATCTTATGTATAACAATTACAATGTCAAAGATGTTGAAACAAAAGTGCGCAATTTAGAGTTAAATCTTTGTTATGCAGTTGGTGGTTACACAGACAAAAATTTATTAAAAGTTGTAGCAGAAACAGCAACACCAAACACCAGCAACAACACCATATTTGTTCCAGATGAAAACTATGGTATATTCTTAAACAAGAGTGTTCCGCTGGAACGTGTGGTATACAGTGGTGTGCGAATTATTCGTGTTGCTAATGGATATAAAATCACAGGTTATGACAACACAAATCCGTTTTTTAAAGTTGTACCAAGCAAGAAAACCAGCGACACCAGCACATTTAGTGTAGGACCTGACACAGGCTTCAGTGTGTATAACGATTACAATCCTTACATTGTAAATGTAGCATATGGAACTGTATTGTCAACTAAACAACAGGTTGTAGATTTCTTAAACAGTTTGCAAAGATACTATGTAAACAAAGGCATTATTTTTGATAACACTGATGGCGATTTTATTGAAACTGCTAAACAGTTTGTGTTTTGGGCACAACAAGGCTGGGAAACAGGCAGTGTGTTTACAGTAAGTCCACTGTATGACAAAATCAGAATCAATAGAAGTTTAACCACCATTGATGATATCAGTCAAAACATCAGTTTGCGTGATGTCAATGGCAAGCCAATTGCCCAAACAGATTACAAAGTTAGTCGTATTGACAACGAAACAATCATTTATGTAAACACCGAAAACACAGTGTTGGCCAGTGCTGTAATCAATCCAATACAGTACGAACATATCATAGTGTTGGATAACGAAACAATCTTTAATGATCTTGTTTATCAACCAAATCTTGGCAATAGACAAGACAGAGTAAAATTAATTGGTCAAAAAACAGGCAATTGGAATGGCACACTGCATGCACCTGGATACATTGTTAGTGCAGACAGTTTTGAAATTTGGCAAGAAAACAAAAGTTATAAAAAAGGAAATTATGTTAGTTTCCGCAACAAAGAATATGCTGCTAACCAAGATCACAGTGGCACACAAGTGTTTGATTATGAATATTGGGATCTATTGCCAAACTATAAATCAGGACTGTTAAAAAATATTGCAAACCGTAGTGGACAGTTTGAAAACTTTTTTGACATTGACACACTCAACGTGGAAAGCAGTGTTGACCTAGCAGGAAAAGGCATAATTGGTTTCCGCAACAGAGAATGGTTGGAAAATTTAGGATTAGATGATGTAAGTCAGGTCAAGTTCTATCAAGGATTGCTCAAAGGCAAAGGCACTAGTGAAGTTATTAATAAGCTAATCAATGCTGACTTAACAAACCTTAATCAAGAAATTGCTTTTTACGAAGAGTGGGGATTCCGAACTGGTGAATATGGCAGTAATGACAGCAATCAAGTTGTTGAAATACTTATTGATGAAGTTAACAGTCGTAACAACCCAATCACAGTGGAGTTTTTAGACAGTGGAGAAACTGTTGAGAATACTGAAAATCTAGGCATCACCAGTGCAGACTTATACAAAACACCCGGTGGCTTTACAAAAAATCTTTGGAAAACAAGAACTGCAAATACCAAACAAAATGATTTAAATCATGTAGGATATGCTAGACTGGATGATGTTGATTACACAGTTGTAGAAAACTTTACTGACTTAGAACCACAACTACAAGATCTTGGCAGAGGCGATAAAATTTGGATTGCTCGTGATGCTGCAATAGCAGGTCAATGGAATATATATCGCATTGATGAAACAGAAAACTTAGTAACAACTATAAGCACCACAAATACAGGACTAATGAATATTACACTTGACAGCAATCATAATTTGGCTGTAAATGATTGGATATTGATCAAGACCAATGATGTGTACGGAGGCATTTACCAAGTACAATCTATTATAAGCAATAATCGTTTCCAAGTTACTAGTAGTATTGAATTGCCTGAAGCAATAGAAGAAATTGAAAGTGTTCCTGTTTATAAATTTGTTAGCAACAGATTTACAAACCTCAAAGACTTGAGCAGTTACACACCACTTTATGGTTTCTTTGCAAATGAAATGATTTGGGTCGACAGTGATGAAAATGGCCGCTGGGCAGCTTATGAAAAGAAATTGCCTTGGAATCAAAACGATGTTATAACCAGCACAGACATCGCTGGTGCAGGTCATATGGGTGCTAGTGTTAGCATTGCCAAAGACAGTGCAATTGCACTTGTGGGTGCCCCAGACAGTAGCGAAGGTAGAGTGTTACACTACAAGGTTAACAGCACTACAAATAGACTAACACAAGCAAGTGTCAAAAAAGTTGTAACAAACACAGTTGTAGATGAATTTGGCTACAGTGTAGCTAGTGCAGATGTTTGGCATGCAGTTGGTGCACCTGCAACAAACAGTAGCAGTGGTGCAGTATTCCTTTACACCAGAGACAACAATAACGATCTAACACTATCGCAGATACTTGGCAGAAACAGTGCAGGCAGATTTGGTCATAGCATTGCAATCAGTAACAACGAACAGTACATGGCCATTGGATCACCAAGTCGCAACAGCAACACTGGTATGGTGCATGTTTATGGATACAACAGTGTTGATCCAGCCCAAGAAAAAACTGTTACAGTTACCGGCGACGGCTCAACCACATATGCATTGGGCTTTAGCCCTCAAACACAAGACAGTATACTGGTAGTTGATGATCAAGGCACTTATTACATTCCACGCATAGACTTTACTGTGAGTGGCAGTAATATTGTGTTTACGAGCAACTTTAATAGTCCGCGTGTAGCAACAGTAACACAAAAAAGTTATTGGTCGCCAATAGAAAGTATTACTGCAACCAATAGCAACACTGGCGATCAATTTGGACACAGTGTGGACATTGATGCAGAAGGACGCACTATTGTTGTCGGTGCACCATATGCTGACATTGCAGACAGTACAAGCACTGTGTACACAGATGCTGGTGAAGTTTATGTTTACAACAACACTGTTGAGGCATTCACCGCAGATGGCACAAGCACAACATACAACACCACAAACATTATTGATGATGGTGTTGTTGTCACTGTAGATGGCACAGCGTTTGTTAATGTAACTGCAGGCAAATTGGCTAGTGAAACTGCAGCCAGTGAAATCAATCATTTCAGCAGAAGCGGTAACAGCATCTCATTCAGTTATGCACCAGATGCCAATAGCATTATCCGTGTGTGGACAGGCAACTACAAACAAACACAACGCATAGACCAAAACATTGTCAGTGAGTCACCCACTGCAGACGAAAACTTTGGTTACAGTGTTGCTGTCAACACCTATGGCAGTGCAATTGCAGTTGGCTCGCCAGGCGAAGATGAAACCAATCCAAACACAGGCAGTGTGTTTGTGTTTACAGACACAGGATTGCGTTTTGGCACAGTCAACACAGAAACCACACTACACAGTTTGGACTACTTTGAGAATGAAAGTATCTTTATAAATGACTTTGAAATTACAGCCAGTGCAGATGACACAGATATTCAGCAGTTTATTGCAGACATTACAACTGCAAAAATCACAGGTGTGACAGCAACAAATAGAAGTCTTGCTACACATCAAGCCACAATTTCAACCACAACAACCACACCCAATACACGACTAAGAATACGTCCAGGCACTGGTGCAATGTACGATAAAGTTGCAGTGACACCTTTTGTGCTCACACAAAAAATCAATCATCCTAGTTTGTTTGAAAATGAAAACTTTGGCAAGCAAGTTGCATTTGACAAGCACATCAATGCCAATGGTGTAAGCACACAAAATCTTGTTGTAAGTAGCGATCGCAGTAGCACACTGTTACCTGTAGGATTTGATAAAATTACAGACACCACAGATCCGGATTATAACACCTATGCTACAACATTTGACAATGACGGTACACTGTTCATAGATAGAGAAACACAGAGTGGTGCAGCATATGTGTATGAATTTACAAGTGCTCCACTTGAAAGTATTTCGAACTATCCACAGCATTTATTCCAGCAACAGCTTACTGCAGACGAAATTGACGAACTAGATGAATTTGGTAGTAGTATTGCAATCAATAACAAACGCATACTTGTTGGCAGTAGATCGGATGATGAATTCACAGTAGATGCAGGCAGTGCATATGAGTTTAACACTGACACAGGCATTGGCTGGGTTAAGAAACGTACACAAGTAGACAAAGTTGACATCAGTCTGTTTAATCGCACAGTCACCTACAATACACAAGAACAAGAAATTATAACTTTCTGTGATTACATTGATCCATATAAACTAAAAGTTGCTGGTGTTGCACAGCAAGAGATCGATTACTTTACAGATTTTGATCCTGCCAAGTACAGTGTGGCTACAGATTCGAAAGCACAACTATCACCAAACAGTCCATGGAATGACGAACACGTGGGCAGAGTTTGGTGGGATCTAAACAATGCACTGTTTATTGAATATGAACAAGGCGAGCTAGACTATCGTACACAGTATTGGGGCAGATTGTTCCCGGGTGCTACCATTGATGTTTATGAATGGGTAGAAAGCACAACACCACCTGCACAGTATACAGGAGAAGGCACACCAAAAAGTGTGACAGAGTACTCAACTGCACAGCAAGTGAATCCTAGTACAAACACAACACAAACACTGTATTATTTCTGGGTATTGGGCAAGGAGAGTGTGCCCGAACTTGAATTTAGAAATACCAGCACTGCCGCAGTGGGAAGAGCAATTGAAAATCCAACTGCAAGAAACATAAAGCATGTACAATATATTGCACCAGATGCATTTAATCTTGTTAATCTTACCAATGACCTAGATGCGGATAAAACTGCTTTAAGCATCAATTATGATAGAATTGCCAACGAAGGAATACTGCACAGTGAATTTGAACTTGTCAGCAGAGGTGATGCCAATCAAATTATTCCTAGCAGAATTTATGAAAAAATTGTTGACAGTTGTGCAGGCATAGACAAAGTTGGAAATGTAGTACCAACAGCAGGATTAAGTGCTGCTGAAAAATTTGGAATAGGTATACGTCCAAGGCAAACCATTTATCAAAATAGATTCAAAGCAATACAAGTTTTTGTTGACTATTGTAATCAACAGTTCAGAAACTTCCCTGTTATAAGACAAGCTAATATCAACAACTTCTTGTTTGCAGATGACCCACAACCAACCAGTGTTAGTGGATTATGGGATAAGAAGGTCAACACCATTGACGAAAGAGACTATTTGAATCCTGCACTTTTTGCTACAGGATACAACGTATTGGTTGTAAGTGATAGTACACAGAATGGTAGATGGAGTATCTACCAACTGCAAAGTGACGATACTTGGACTCGTACCAAAACACAAACATATGTTACAACAGAACAATGGACATATGCAGACTGGTATGCTCCGGGATTTGATGAGTTCACAGTTGCATTGTATCAAGTTGATACAGAAACTGATCTTGAAACACTCACAAATGCAACTGTTGGTGAGTTGGCAAAAGTGTTAAGCAATGATGATGGTAATGAAAGCAGTTATCAATTGCAAAGTGATGGCACATGGAAAGAAGTAATAATTGGCAATGGTACAGTACAATTTAACACCACACTGTATACAGACTACAACAGTTCCAGCACTGACTTTCCAAGCAATGAACTACGAAATCTATTCAGTGCAGTGAAAAATGATATTTTCATTAGTGACAATGCACTGCTAATGAATGAACTGTTTTTTAGAATGGTCGAATACAGCCTTGATGAGTATGGCACTGTGCATCCAGACTGGGTGTTCAAAACATCGTTTATTCGTGTGTTGCACAAGTTGCGTGATCTGGAACAGTATCCAACTTTCCGTAACGACAACAGTGAGTTTGTGGAAACATTTATTAACGAAGTAAAACCATACAAAACAAAGATACGTGATTATACCACACGTTTTGAAGGCGACGATAACTTTACAGGTGACGTTACAGATTTTGATACCTATGCATTTTATGACCAAGACCTAACACTGTTTAGAAAACCAAGTGGTGATTATGCTGGAGATGAAGTTACAAGAACCACAGGACTTAATGTTCCATGGAGTCAAAACTATACCTACTATGTTGATGAAATTGAAATATATAACAGCGGCACAGGCTACATTGTAGATCCAACAATTACAATCAGTGCACCAGATGTTGAAGGAGGAGTGCAAGCAACTGCTACTGCAATTTCAAACGGCAGTGCAATTATTGCAGTCAACATGACCAACAAAGGCAGCGGCTATACCACTATTCCTACAATAACAATAAGTGGAGCAGCAGGAACTGATCTAAAACTTATTCCAAGACTTAAAAATGATACTATAAGAGAATTTGATGTAACACTTAAATTTGATCGTATTACTTATAGTACAACTATACAAGATTGGACAGCAAATACAAGTTATAACTATCTTGATTTAGTGGCTTATAAAAATCTAAATACTGGTGTACAAGAAATTTATCAAGTAAGTGCTACAGGTGGATTTACAAGTGGTTCTACATTTAGTGCAGAAACTGCAAACGGTACCACTGCATTGACAGTTTATGCTGATGCAAATCTTGCCAGTAATGCAGATAGAATAGCAGCATACTACACCCCAACATCAGGAATGATTGGCGATGATTTGAATCTGTTACAAATTGGTACAGACTATACAGGCAACAGAGTCAGTGGATTGGGATTTGACCAAGCACCTGGCTTTGATAGCAGTACTTTTGATCGCAGTGGATTTGATGCATTTGAAATTGATTTGGATGGACTAGAAGTATTAGCAGGCAATTTGATTGATAGTAATATTCGTAGCACATTCAGTGACAGTTTGTTAGGAACACGTCCTGAAGATATTGATATCAACGGTGGTAAATTTGTTGATGTATACAATAGTCATGCTCCAGAAGAAGTAATTCCTGGTAGAGTTTTTGACACACTTGATATGGAAGTTTATACAGATCCTAGTGATGATTTTGAATATGACGGCAACGGATTCAACATTGTTACTAGAGCATATGTTGGTGATGGTAGCACCAGTACATTTAGTTTCCGTCAACTCAAAGCCGGAGAAGATGTTGATAATGTGTTGGTTTGGGTCGGCACACAAAGACAGTATAATGCAAGTGTAAACAGAACCGCAGGTACAGTTACATTGAGCACTGCACCAGCTGCTGGAGTTGGTGTGTACATTTATGGTTATGGATTGACTGGCGAAAAAATTACACACGAACAAACATTCACAGGAGATGGCAGCACAAACTTTATTGTAATGGGTATAGGTCTTAGCCAGGTTGTGCAAGAGTTTGTGATTAAAAACGGTGTAAAGTTGGTCAAAGACACGGACTATGTGATTAGTGAATCTGATAATAGAACCATTATCACACTAACTGCAACACCTGCGCTCAATGATCATATACATGTGCTTACAAGCAGTCAGGACGCAAGTCGTTATGCATTTACAGAAACTTACACACAAGCAATCACACTAACCAGTGGTGTACAGACATATAGTCTAGATAAAACAATTGAATATGTTTGGCCATACGAAGGTGCTGTGGTTGCTGAACTAGATAATCTAAGACTGCGTCCAACAAATGCAAAACACTACACAGCAGATGGAAGTACATTAACCTTTACCATACCAACCAGTGCTGGCGAAGGTGCAGTTGCAGATGGGGACATTCGGGTTAGTGTTATCTCGCCAGATGACAGAAGCACACTTTTCCCAACAGTGAACAAGAGTGTGAATATTGATTACACAGTTGATCCAAGTGATGGTAGTAGTGCAAGAACTGTTACATTTTACGATCCACCGAGCACAGGTGACACAGTGATTATAAGTGTGCGTACAGGTGCAGAGTACCTAGTTGACGGAACAACAATTACATTGACTGGCAGTGCTCCATCATACACCACCGGTGATGTGTTGTATCTGACCAGTTTCAGTAACCACAATCCTATTCGTCCACAAACACAAGTGTTTGTTGGATTGGGCAGTGACACTGTAACAGATGATGAACTGTTTGACGAAAGTGGATTTGACAGCACAGGGTTTGATGAGACAAGCATCGTTGGTGTAAGTATCAGCAAGTACACACTGGATCGTGCAGTAACCAACAACAGTTATCTTTGGGTTACACTTGATGGTGTTAAATTACATCCAGGTGAATATGACATTGACGATCAAGGTAGATTAGATCTAAGCAGCCAAACTGTTAACAGTATCAGTGAAATTATTGTGACATCATTTACAGAAAACATAATTCAACCTACACTTGGCTTTAGAATATTTAAAGACATGCTAGGTGGTATCAACTATTACAGAATTTGTGATGATGAGAGTACAGTTGTTGCACAAGATGTTTTCACTACAGCTGATAAAATTTATGTTGAGGATGCAAGCAAACTCAGTGATGTAACACCAGACAGCAAATATCCAGGAGTGGTGTTTATTGGTAATGAACGTATCACCTACTGGGAAAGAAATACCCAGTTTAATTACATAACTAATTTACGCCGCAGCACCAGAGGCACACGCTATGCACCAATACACAGAGCAGGTGTTGCTGTGATTGATGCCAGTGAAGACAGTAGAATGCCTGCAACAGATACTCACACCAAGACTTGGTATGATCTAGGTACAGGCACTCCTTCTAATAGCTTGGGACTACAAGCAAGCACCACAGTAAATGCAAAATTCTTAAAAGGTTGTCAGGCAATTGTGCAAAATTATACAAAAGAGTTAGATAGTCGAGAATATATAGAAGATGATTATGTGGTAGAAGGCTACATAGAAGAACAACTGATTTAAGGTAATAAATATGTTAAAGGTAGAACACAATGGCAATCATTCTTAGAAGTAGCAAAAGCGTACCGCTTACGTTTGTTGAAATGGATGGAAACTTCAGCGAGCTAAATGCTCGCACAACCATACTTGAAAACAATCATATTAAAAGTGTTAATGGAACTACAACCTCAAGTGCAGCAAACAATGCAATTACCTTAGACACAGATGACATCGGCGAAGGGTCTACCAATCAGTATTTTACAAATGCAAGAGCAAGAAGTGCTATCAGTGTCACTGATGCAGGCGGTGACGGAAGCCTTGCTTACAACAGCAGTACTGGTGTAATCACATACACAGGACCTAGTGCAGCAGAAGTAAGAGCACACATAAGTGCAACCAGTGCTACAGGTGTAACATACACAGCAGGCACAGGTGTTATTGCACTGGCCAGCATACCAAACAGTAGCCTAACAAACAGCACAATCACAGTCACAGGCGACAGTGGTAGCACTGCAATAGACTTAGGTGACACACTACAAGTCACAGGCGGTAGTGGAATTGACACTGCACAAAGCGGCGACATACTTACAATTGGTATAACTACAGATGGTGTAGATAACACTCATATTGATTTTGGTACAGGCGCTGGTCAAGTAAGCACTGCAGACATTCCTGAACAAACCAATTTGTACTACACAGATGTTAGAGTAGTTACAACAC
>Ga0208644_1001460_pt1 | contig 19693 bp, 29 predicted proteins | sample VirMetDEL_Nov_18_FD_184517 | JGI IMG/M metagenome (GOLD analysis project Ga0208644, IMG submission 184517) | Aqueous microbial communities from the Delaware River and Bay under freshwater to marine salinity gradient to study organic matter... | ecosystem: Environmental > Aquatic > Marine >...
CGGTGGGGTGCAGCGAACTTCACTGACCCAGACTTCCGTTTGATTGCGCAGCGTGTAGCGGACACCTTGCAGATACTCAAGAACGTAGGGTTGCAGATTGGGTCCATCACGGTTACTGACCCAGACAAGCGCATTGCCAGTGGTGCAAAAGGCGTAACTTCTTATAAACTCGACAGGGCTGGGGGGCCATCGCTTGTCAGGATCACGCTTAACCACCCGAACAACGGGAAAAACTCAGGTACGACAGACGCAGTAATCCTGCACGAACTGATCCACGCTGCGACGATAGGGGCAACCCGGATCGGCAATCTACAAAGAGCGAAAGGCACCCGGGTAGCCAAAACCGTTTCGGAGTTGTACGCCGTAAGCAACGCCGTTTTCGCCCATGTAGATGCCAAAGCCGCGCGGGGCGAAACGCTATCTACGACCGAGAAACGGCTACGTACAAATTACATGCGGGACGTAGACGAGGTTCTGGCATGGGCTCTGACTGACCGGGACATGCAGGCGTACATGGAAACGGTGCCATACAAAGGTACGACTGCATGGGACAAGTTTGTAACGCTCATCCGCGACATGCTCGGGTTGACGCCGAAGGCAGATACCGCCCTTAGCGAGATTCTGCGTATCGGTGGGGAACTAACCTCTTTGACTGACGCCGACCTTGCGGAAGCAACTAAAGCAACCGGAAGACAATTCTCCCTCTCCCCCACAGCCGAGTCGCTCATTGCAGGCTCCGGTGCCGTAGACCCGGTGGAGGTGGGTGCGCTCAAGCGCATGATCAACGTCATCAAAGGCACGCCGAATGTTGACTACGCTACGAAGTTCCGCACACAGGTAGCAGATATCGCAGCAACGATTGAGGCGCGGCTTACAAGGACGTTTGATGGTGCCGTACGAACCTCTCTTGGTGAACTTAACCCGATGGGGCTGTACCGTCAGGCACAGGACTACACCAAGATGCTGCTGGAGTTCTTCCAGCAGGGGTCGCTCGTAAAGAACCCAACCACCGGGCTGTGGGAAGTTACACGGAACAAAGAAGTACGCGCCCCGGCAGAAGTCTATAAGCTCGTTGAGAATTGGGGTAGGCAAAACGGCTGGACCCGCGAAGAGGCTACGCAACGCGCAAGCCGGATTCTGGAGGCTGTGCGGCTTGACGGTCTGCGAACTGCAAACAATACGCAGGGTGCGTCATTCACGCTGCACAAGATCGACCCCACATCAGCACTTTCCATCGACCAGCAGATCGACACGCTGCTTGCAGAATACCGGGCTGACCCGGCGCTGGCTGAGATGAACACGCTGATGGACGAGTCGCGTAAAGCCTTGGTAGACCACTTGGTGGATGTGGGGCGGCTGTCGCCGGACCAAGGGCAGGACTGGAAAGAAGTAATCGGATACGTGCCGTTTGACCGACTGAGTCCGGATTCTCTGGAGGAGTTTAGCAAGGTCAAGCGCATCAGCGGCAGGGGCTTGGCGCAGGTTGGCAAGCTGCCAGAACTCGAAGGAACGACCCGGCTTGCAGTGGGTAACGTGTTCAACAACTACATCGACACGATGGGCTGGATGGTTGGTCAGGTAGTCAAGACCGATGCCACCGTGCGTACGCTGCGCAGCTTGGAGAGAGTCACCTCTGCTAGGTTCCTCGGGCAGTCTAAGCAGGGTAGGCCCAACACCGTGGGGATGTATGTTAAGGGCGTGATGAACTATTGGGAGTTGCCGTCCAAGTACGACGTGATGGCCTTCAAAGACCTGAACCCGCCAAAATCTAACTGGCTGCTACAACTGGGCGCGTTCTCAAATGTGTTGCGTAAATCCATCACTGCCTTGCCTCCCTTTGCGTTAAAGCAGGTAACCGACGACGTGCAGCGGGCGATCTTTACGTCGGGTGTGAAGAACCCCGGAGCGCTGCTGCGGATGGCGCTGACCAACTTCCCCAAGCTGGCTATCGCAGAACTGCGCGGCATCCAGCACCCCACGGTGCGTGAGTTTGGCGCTATGGGGCTGACGGGTGAGTACGACTTCCAAGCGGGCAAGCCTGCGTCCTCTCTGCTCAAGGATATCGGCGTGCTTAAGCGTGGCAAGTGGGAGACCCTCATGCACCGGCTTGACGGCATCACCCGTGCGTCGGACTTGGCGGTACGCAAGGCCATCTACGACCAGACCATGAAGGAGTCCGGCAACGACACACTGCTGGCGCAGACTCGGGCGCGGGAGTTCATCAACTTCCGTAGGCGCGGAGCGAGTGAGTTTGTCGGCGCGATGGTGACTACGATCCCGTTCTTTAATGCGTACGTACAAGGTATGGACGTGCTGTACCGCGCAGCGTCCGGCAAGGACTCAAGCGCGTCAGTGGGGCGGGCGCAAGCACGCAGGATGTTCTGGAGCCGCATGGCTATCGCCGCTACGCTGAGTTCGCTCTACGCACTTGGAAAGGACGACGACGATGAAGAGTACAAGAACATGGACTTGCGTGCCCGGGATAGCAACTGGGTTCTCGGTAACGGGTTTAAGATCCCTGTGCCGGGGGAGCTTGGTGCCATCTTCAAGGTGATCCCCGAGCGCATCGTCGAGTACATGCGGCGGCAAGGAACTCCGGAGGAGCAAGAGGCTTTTGAAGCGGTACGTACCACGCTGGCTTACATGTTCGAGCAATACGCTGGGCGTATGACTCCAGTACCGCAAGCTATCAAGCCCGTCATGGAAGCATGGGCTAACAAGTCATTCCTGACCGGGCGTCCATTGGAAGGCTTCCACCAGCAGATGATGGACCCCAGTGCAAGAACTACCGAACAGACCTCGGAGCTTGCAAGGGCCATTGCGAACTTTAGCCGCGACGTACTCAAGACTGAGTTTTCGCCCATCATGATTGACAACGCGCTGCGCGGCTACTTTGGCTCTACGGCTGCGCTGCTGACTGCCGTCACTGACAGCTTGCTGAACCCCACGCGGATCGACCGCCCCTTGCACAAATGGGCGCTGTTGAGCAACTACATGTATGACCCGGTTGGTACGCGCCGGACAACGGAGTTCTACGATGAGCGGCAGACAATGGGCCGTGCCAACTCTACGCTCAACGATCTGGTGAAGACTGATACCGACCGTGCAGTCAAGTATGCAGAGGAGCATCAGGACGATCTGGTCTTTGAGTCCGCCATCAACTCGACGCTGGAGCAGCTAGAGCGCACTCGGGCATACCGCAACTTTCTGAACAGCCCAGAAGGGGCTAAGGAGATGCCAGCTACAGAGCGCGAAGCGGAAATGAAGGAGGTAAAGAAGTATGAAGCGGAGTTGGTGAAGTGGGTGCGAGAGGCCAAGACCGCCTACGAGAAGTCCAAACCCTAAGCTATCCGCCACACCCGCACGCCGTAGTAGCCAAACTCGCAGCGGTTGTGGGCGCGTAGCGTTATCTGGAAGTGCTTCTCGGCATTGCGAAGCCGCTTGGTGACCTCGGCGGCGCTGGCTGTTGTCTTTAGAAAGAAAGAGTACCCGGGGAGCATCTGCTCCCACCGTATAAAGTACGGCACGCCGTAGAGGTTTATGTGCCGAACATCGTCAGGTACTCGTCGCGCCATTGGTGAATGCGTCGTTGTCGATACCCACCTCGGTGCCGTCAATGCAGTAGCACCGCACCCCCATAGACTCGAAGCTGCCCACCGCCCCAGCACCGATACGCTTGGTGACAGCGGCTCCGTTGTGCTTGAGTATCTTGGCCGCAGTAAGCTCCTTGATGGCTTGCTGGAAGTCCACCTGACGGGCGACGAACACGTCGCGCAACGCCGCCGCAGGAATCCACAGTTCGCGGGTGTCTGGCTCGTACCGCAGCCGCAGCGCACCGTGGGGCATCTTGATGGGTGCGTGCGGGGTGCCGTTGTTCTTTACGCCGTTGATGACCAGCGCGTTGTTCGTGTTCTCGTTGATGTAGGTAGTCAAAGTCTCTTGCGCGGCAAGCTCCGTATCGGACGCGGGCTGCACCACGTCCCGCCGAATAGTGTCCATCGTGCTGAGTGCGTACTGGTAGACCCGCTGCACGTTGATGTTGTGCAGACCGAGCCGCGCGGCTATGGTGCCTCCGGCAAACGCGCAAGCCAGCACGATAGAGTAGAAGCGGTCTGACTGGTCGAGGTTGAGGTCTCGGTCTAGCTTGCGCTGAATCTTGCGGGCCAGCGCCTCCACATCCGGTATTGTCTTGAGTACATGCTGCATATACACCGGCCCTGCAACGCCGTAGTTTTCTTCGAGGGCTCCAAACACCTGATCGGACTCCTGCTTGGAAACCTCCACAGGGCGGTTGATCCGCAACTCTATAAGTCTGCGCAACTCTCCATCCGACGTACTCTTTAGCCGCCGCAGTTTGTCGTAGAGCGATGAGTTGCTGGACATGATGACGAACGTAGCCCATGCGATTACGTTGGCCCGCAGCTTGTTGGAACTAGCCTCCATGCGGTGCTTGCCACGCCCTTGCGGAATGTCGTAGACAAGTTCAGAAAGCTCTTCGTCTTCAAGGTTCGTAACCTCGTCCATCGTCGCCGCAATGCTGTTGAGCATACCCATCCACTGCACCTTGGACATGGTGGTATCGGACTTCTTCATAAGCAGTTCGCTAGGGTGCCCGAAGATCGAGTTGACTACCATCTGCGCAGTAGTCTTGCCCGTGCCTGACTTGTTGGACATCAGGTTGATTGCCGCGCCACGCACGGTGACCCCGCCAATAAGGCGCAGGAGCGGAGCCCCAAAGCCAAAGAACACAGCCAGCGCGTGCGCCTCCATGCCGGGACGGTCGTAGAAGTTCACCATCTTCGTCCACTCGGTCAGGGTGCCCTTGGGGATCATCATGGGGGCCATGATCTTGGTGCCGCTTGCAGCGGGAGCCAGCCGCGCTCCGTTCGCTGTGTACTCAAGCTCACCAACAACAAACCCAGAGTTATCCGGAGTCCACCCCATCTGACTGCGCGTGCGGTCAGAAGCAAACATCTTTTGCAGGTTACGAATGGAGGATGCGAAATACGCCATGATTGAGTCCAAGTCTTTGTTGATTGCGATAACTCCGTGCTTGAGCAAGGTATCCCGCATCTTCTCCTTTGTTAGTAGCGTAGCTACGGGCGATACGATGCGACGAATCCCGTCGTGGGGCGTGTGCAGGTTAACCCCCACCATCTCCCCCTCACCTTCACCTTGCTCGTTGATGTCGTAGAACCGTGATGTCAGGTACAGGTCATGCTTGTAAATCTCAACCTCAACGGGGTCGCCGTCGGCATCCTTTGTTTTAAGGTACACACCGCCGTGGATGCCACGGAAATAGGGGAAGGGGTACGCAGGTATGGATACCTGCACGGTCTGGGGTGTGGATGTGTATACGTTGTCAGCTTCCAACTGCTGCTCGACCACATAGGCATCCCCGACAATCTGCGCCTCTTCAACCTTACGCCCGATAGTGATGGGACTGGTGCAGCGCTGCGTACAGCCCGTGCATAGGGCGCTGTAGTTGTTTTTGTACCACTCACAGGTCATGGGGCCTACGGTAGCCTCGGCCTTGCGTAGCGTGTTTTCAAACGTGTAGTCTGGGTGCGCTCGGGACAGGGTGTGTATGGCAGTCTCGGCGTCCGTACACCGCCAAGCGATAGAGAGCGCAGCCCGCCAGAGCGGCTCCTCCAGTGTCGCGGCGTCCTGCACAGCGTGGGCTATCTGGGCGCAGCCCCTGCCCTTAAGACTGCGGCGCACGATGCGTGCAAACTCCGTAGGAGGGAAGTCCCCACCGGCCAGCGCCCGCGTCATCTCGTCGGGGCCATACTCCCGCGCAGCACTCAGGTCAACTTCAGACGATACTGGCAGTAGCCCTATAAGCACGGCGAGATCAGACACGACACCTGCGCTAATCAACTGCACGGGCAGCGGCGGCTCTTGCTTGAAGTTCTCTGTATCCAGCATACGCAGGATACGCGCGGCGTCTGCGGTGACTGCCGGGTCGATGCGTAGCTTGTTCTCTATGCAGAGTTGCTTAAAGCGCCGCGACAGTGGTCGCCATGTCGTCAGGTTCAGGACTTCATGGAACGGCCAGTAGACGTGCAGCCCGCGCCCAGAGTTGACGACGAACGGCTCCGGTAGCTTCGTAGTTTGCAGGAACTCACGCAGCGCAACAGCGCCCGCTGCCTGATCTTCGTAGGGCTTGCCAGCGCCGCAGTCTATGTCAGCAAAGAAACAACGAAAGCTCTTGGCGTTCTCAGCCTTGCGGCCATCCGCAGGGTCTATATAGCTTGCCAGCGCAAAGTACGTATCGAATCGTTTGGCGTGTAGCTCGGTGCCGTGGGCCAGAAGATCGGAGATCGTAGTGTGGAAACTTGGGACTACTTTGTCTTGCGATATCCCTACGGCACAGTAGGGGCCATCCGGAGGAAGGACGGCTGTGTAGAAAGAATAATTCACGAGTCCTCACGGTCGGAAATTACGGGAGAAAGGTGGGGCAGCGGCCCGTGTTCCGCTTTGTCGGGGAGAGATCAAGTCCCCCAAGCCCCGGACCGGGACTATACCCGGTCTTTTTGGTGCGCCTCAAGCATTTGTGTGATGCCGTCCACAAATTGCCGTGTTGGCTTGTACTTGCCCGTGAACCACCAGTACACCGTCTGCCGCGTTACACCGAACTGTTTTGCAACATGCATTACAGGGATGTCCCGCTCGACGCACATACGTCCAAGCTGGACCCCTAATAGTTTGGAGTCCGCAGCTAGGATGGCTTTAACAAGGGCGTACGAATAGCCCCGGGCGTCACTCATCGTCCGAACCCCACTCGTCCAGCACCGCGCTCACATCCTTGGTAGGTGCAACGGGCTCCGGCTTCTTGGACGCACGCTTGGTGGGCTGTGCGGGTGCCTCTTCTGCCTCTGCTGCGGGCTTTGCAAACGCAGGGGGCAGCGCAGGTGCAGCCTGTTCCTTCGGGGGAGCCAGCTTGAACTCGATGGCCTGACGCGCATCGTCCGATGCACCTTGGCTACGTGCGACAGCCAACTCCTCGCGGCTCAGGGGGCGCACTGCGCGGAACTTCAGCACCGGCACAGACACCGACGTATCGAACCGAGCTTCAGTAACGATGCCAGACAGCGGAACGCCATGCCCCGACAGGAACCGAGCGTAGGCTTGCATGGGCATCTTGTCGCCCTCGGGCTTGCCAAAGATCGACGTAGCCGGAAGCTGCAAGCGATACACATTGCCGCTCAGGTCATGCTCAAGGATCACCGCAAACCGTTGGTTGAAGCGGCACGCACGCGAGTCCCCTTGGCCCGAGCCAGCTACGTTCTGCGGGCAGGTAGCGCATGACTTGCTCTGCGGGTTCTTGATGGACGGGTCTGGCGTCTTGCCGTCGCCCGATGCGCAGACAGGGCTGGCTGCTTCGCCCTTCACGTACGCACCAACGTAGTACGTCCGAGAGACATCCTTGGCAGCGTTGACGAACACCATGTTCATGGAACGGTCTTCGTTCTTGGCGATCTCGTCGCCGCCCACGATCATGCGGAACACGCCGCCCTCCGTGGAGATGGACTTGCCAGCGTTCCCGCCAGCAAGCCGCTTGGTCATCTCATCAGGCTCCGAGCGCAGGTAGTCGGGGAGCATGGCACCAGATTTGAAAAGAGTAAGTTCTGACATATTGATTGGTATCTAACGGTTAGAAAGTTGCTTAAGAATTGATGTGATGGCGTAGATTACTTCGTAGCTCTCCTTACGGTTATGGAATACTTGGAATCGACATTCAGCCCGTCGGGCAGCAAGCCCGGGTTCTCGTTCAGGAACGTCTTCATGTTGGTCTGTGCAACCCGGCGCTCCAAAAGCTCCACAGCATCGTGCTGCTTGATGAAGCGATACATGGCGTCCCAGTCGTTCGTCCAGTAGCGGGTCTTGACGGTGCGCGTAAACGAACCGTGTGCGGTCTTGCCGCCATCTTGCCCCGTAGCCTTGCAGATCTCCAGAAGTTCGTTCTCGATGAGTTCCATCTTCCCTTCAAGCTCAAGTATCTTGGCGTCATGGTCGGCCACCATCTGCGCTTTGGCGTCGCGCATCTTGATGTAGACCTTTACGAGCTTGTCAGCGTCTGCGATTCTTTCGGTCATTTAGTTCTCCTTGGTTGGTTCAGTCATTATACAGAGTCAATTGTCAACGTCAAGCTATTTCTTGTCTATAGAGGTCTACCAGCCCTTGATGAAGGTCGATCTTCCCGTCCAGCAGGGCGTACATCCGCCGCTCCACCGGGCTCCCTTGCAGTCGCACGACGGTGACCTTGTTGGTCTGCCCCGCACGGTGGGCACGGGCGTTGCCTTGGATGTACAACTCCGCTGACGGCACTGGCCCCCACCACACTACGGTGTCTGCACGGGTGAGGGTAATCCCATGTGCAGCAGCTTGCGGGATAAGCAGGATGACCTTGGGGTCTACCTCCGTTTGGAACTGCTTAATGAAGTCCGCCCGCTGCGCCGCAGGGGTTCCGCCGTGGATAGCACGGAACGACACTCCAGCCTTTGCAAGCTCTTGCTCCAGCATCTCCAGCGTGTGCCTGAACGGCACGAACACGATGACCTTGTGGGCGGTCTGTGCAACCACATCGAGCAGTTCGTTTACTCGGTTGCTGACATCGAACTCAACAACTTCTTTCTCGGTGGTGTACGCGCAGCCCGCGCTGACTTGCAGGAGTTTGTTAAGTAGCCCCGCTGCGTTTACCGCCGTGATTTCGGCACCTGCGGCTTGCGCGACCATCGACTTCTTGATTACGTCATAGTAATGTTGCTGCTGCTTGGTAAGCGGGACTTCGCGGTTGGTGTACAACATATCGGGAAGGTCTAGGCACTCTTCCTTCGTAAAGCGAATCGCGGGTTGCAGTACCTTGAAAACTGTATCCTGCGCAGTACGCTTTGGTGCCCATTTGAACTGCGTAACTTTGTACATCACCATGTCTCGGAATGCTCCGGCAAAGCGCGGCACCGCTGCTGGGTTCACCAGCTTGGCAAGCCCATACGCATCTACGGGTGACTGCGACGCAGGTGTGCCCGTCATGAGCCACAGGCGCGTCGCGGGCGTAACCAGACTGTTGAGTGCCTTCCAACGGTCGGTGCTTGTGGACTTGATGGCAGAGGCTTCGTCCACAATGATGAGGTCGAACTTAGCCGCTGCTAACTCCTCACGAACAACCTTTACGCCGTCGAAGTTGATGATGACAAACTCGTAGCCACCGTTGATGACGCGCAGCCGCTTGTCGCGTGCCCCCGATGCAATCGCCACCGTGCGATGCATAACCGTCTTGAACAAGTCCGAGCGCCACGCAGTGTCCATGATGGACACAGGGCACACCACCAGAACGCGGGTTACTTCGCCTTGGCGCATCAGGTAGTCCGCAGCCCACGCTGCTGCACTGGTCTTGCCCGTCCCTGCTTCGGATAGCACAAGGCACTTAGGATGCGTTGCCAAGAATGCGGCGGTCTCTCGTTGGTGCGAGAACGGGGTGTAGACCCCGGGCCATTTGTACCGCCCGATGATGGGGTGCGGCACATCTTTGATTTGCAAATTGCGGAGCAGCTTCGCTTCGTTGTGCCCCCAGTTGACGATGATTCGTGCTTTGTCGCCGTTGCGGGCGATGACCTTGCTCTTGGGTATCAGGGCAGTGATCTGGTCTGCCTTTCGTGTCACAAACTGCAAAGCCCGGTTGTCTATTATTTCCACGGGTCTCCTTTCACAGACGAAAAAAGCACGGTAAGGTTAGCTACCGTGCAATCAATTACCAATCAGGGAGAAGCCAACTTGCGTTGGCGTCGCCAGTTTACACTACCTAGTCGCTTCGCGCTTGCTAATTTGCGACTTCATGGCACCAGTTTTGGTGCGGGAAAAACTACGGTTGGCGGAGCGCGATGCCGCCCGCAGGTTGCCGAGATCGGACGAACCGCCCTTGGACATAGCCTTCTTGTGGTCTACATCCACATTGTCCGGCAGCGTGCCATGCGCCTTCTCGTACGCCCGTCGAGCCTTGTGCCGCTCTGACTGCGCGGCAAGTTGCTTCGGGGTGCCTTGGTACCGCTCATATTCGAGCTTGTAATTTCTCGCCATACGGCCTCCTACCTGTGATGTTCGCACGTTGTAACGGGGCAAAAGCCGCACAAGCCACTCGGGCGTGCGTTCCATACACCACCGTCCAGCGCAGCCTCGATCATACTCGCGTGCCCTGCCCATTTGGAGAAAATCTCAGGGAGTTGCGCTCGTGTGTACTCGGCTTTCACAATGTCGTTTGCAACAACAAACAGCAACGCACCCTTGACCGAATTGATCTTGGGGTAGTGCGCCATCACCATTGCCGCCATAAGCTCCAACTGCTCCGTGTCCGCATAGCGGCTCGACTTACCTGTCTTGTAGTCCCCAATGCGGGCGATGCCCTTCTCGTGGTTGAGGGCTAGGTAGTCAGGGACGCCCCGGAACCATACGTCCTTTGCAAAGAACTCGCAGGGTGAGAAGTCGCGCCTGATGCCGAGCTTGAGTTCGCATTTGAGTTCCCCCGCGACCCGGGCGAGAGGCTCCACAAAGCGCTCGTAGTGCTTAAGATTTTCTGGAAGGGGTGTTCCGTTTTGGATGTAGAGTTCAAAGGCTTTATGCACACGCTCCCCGTAGAGCGTGGCTTCCGTGGGTGATGATTTGAAGTTCTTGAGAATGCGAACTTCGTGGTACCTGCGCTGGCATCCAAGGTAGTCTTTGATAGAGCTATAGGAATGTGCAAGCGCCATAGGTTTTTTCTGCGTTGAGTGGGCGCTAATTGTAGCGGTTAGCACTCCCCATAGGAATAGCCGACGCCCGACTCGCAAGCCAGCGGCAAGCCTGCCGCCCATTTGGGGTTCCATGACATGCACTCCTCTACGTATGCTCTTGCTTCTTTAGCATCTGACTCCTTGGCAATGATGGCAACCGCGTCATGCACGGTCAGCACCACCTTGTACCGCTTGGCGATACGCAGCATCTGCTCCGCAACAACGCAGCGGGCGACGGCCTGAGTGAAGTTCTCCACGCAGTTATGAACTAGAAATGGTCCCTCAGAACCTCGGACCACGAAGCGCGTTCTGGGTCCTGCATTGAGGAGGTCATAGACAGGTTCCGGTGCCATCGGTATAGAAGAGTGGATCGCGGCACCCCCGTTATGGACTGCGCTTTCGCCATGTCTATCGGTAGCGCTCCGCGCCGATTCCCCGCTTGTATTTTGTACGACACCCAACGGCAGTTCTCCGGTGTGTAGTCCCCTGAGTTGTCTGTTCGATCCAACGTCAACCCCGGCTGATACGAAGGCCCCATGTCTGCCCAAAATGCCTCGAACGATTGCTCCCACCGCGTACACACCCTTATCCCACGCCCGCCGTAGTTGTGCCACGCCTGATGCGAAGGTAGCCGACATCGATCCCTCATAGACCTCCACACCCAATATGCTGGATGGCCCGAAAGTCCGTGCGATTTCGACTTCTGCCCGACGGCACATCCGCAAGACGGGTTCCCGCCCCGCTTGGCGTACTTCACCACATCTATCGCGGTGCGCGTTACCAATGTCCCGCACTGGCACTGGAACTCCCAAACTGAACGTCTCTCGGCTCCCGCATACCTCACTGCCGTCAGGCATCCAAAAGTCTGCCCCGTGTAGTCCCTCGCACGATGATGCACTTTGCCACCCTTCTGTTGTAAGTACGTTGTGATCTGGCGTCATGCGGACACCGTTAAGTACGATGGTAATCTTTTCACCTTGATATGTCAACCCGCTATGGTTGACCCACTCAACACCGTCCCACACTCGGTCCTGTACCGTAACGGAGGCTATCTGAATCCACCCGCGCTCAGTGAGCACTTCAGTATCGGCCGCTAGGCACTTGCCGCCGTATATGTAGACCGGCAAGCATTTCGATATGTAGCGCCACTGGTTCTTCTCTTCGCCCTCGGCGTTCTTCATGAGTACGCGCTTGAGGTCAGGGTATCGGATGAACAACCCGCTTGGTAGCGTCAGCCCTTCGTCAGGTACGACGTTGACGACGCCCGGTACATCGACCCGCATTGCATTGCCCATTGCCAGCGCCCGCAGCGCAGCCTCGCCCTGCCTCCACAACTCTGGAATCTTCGGGTACGTGGCGCGGTACTTATCGACGATGCGCTTGGCCTCCTCCTCGGACACATCCACCTTGGCTTGCATCTTCAGGAACGCCCGCAGCTTCTTGTGCCCGACACCGTAGCCCGCACCAAGAATGACGGTCTTGCCCACCTGCCGCTGCCCCGGGTCGATCTGATCCACAGGCACGTCGTAGATGGAGCTTGCCATGATCTTGTACACATCCTGCTTGTCTGCAAACGCTTGTACCAAGTCATGCTGCCCAGCCAGCCACGCCAGCGTGCGGGCTTCGATCTGCGAAGAGTCGCAGTCAATCACAACATGCCCGGGCGGTGCCATGATTGCCCTCTTGATGCGCCCTGCGCTGGGTCCACGCGCTGGCAAGTTCTGGAGGTTCACGGAGTCCTGCCCGCTCCACCTACCTGAGTGTGCGCCGTAGTACCGCAATGGCACAGGGAACGCCCCGCGCTCGGCCATGCCGATGAACCGTTGCGTGCGTGTCTCTTCCAGCGTTGTCTTGTTCCCTAACCGTGCAGCAACAAGTCCCTGCACATCCGGGTCGGAATGCTCCTCCAACGCCTTGAAATCCTCATCCGTCTTTGCAAACGCATAAGTCATCTTGCCTGTAGTGGGGCTGCGCTTCATGGGCGGCTCGACGTTGAACCGACGCAGCAAGTCCGCGAACTTGTCATTGGACATCAGCAGCTTCTTGATACCGTCAATGCCCTCGGTGTACACCGCATGTACGTAATCCGGGTCACCGCCCGCCAGCATCATGTCGCGTACCCTGTCCAGCAGTGCTTCCTTGCGGTCTACAACATCTTTCAGATGCGTTTGCAGCGCCGCCTTGTCCAGCACCAGCACGGGCTCCACGAACATCCGCAGCGTAAGGTCGATAAGCTCCAGTTCCTGCCGGGGGAAGCCCATTCCCATGTACTTACAGAACAGAGAGTAGGTTAGCTCCGTGTCGTTCTTGCAGTACTCCCCGTAGCGCTCCAAGGCTTCCGTGCCAAAGTCCGCGTAGCGAAGGCCCAGTGCATGGATTACCTCGTCTCCCTTGGCACCGATGTCGGCCCGCGCGGCTTGCGCTGCAAGGCTATGTGACTGCGCGTGCGGGAACAACGCACGGGACATACCCAGCGTATCCAGCCACGCCTTCGGCTGCACTCCGTAGTGCCAGTGCAGAATGGCCGCATCAAACGCCGTGTTCTGGCACACAACAAACTTGCTCGACCAGTCTATGCTCTTCAGCACTTCGGCTACTTGCGGCTTTGGATACCACTGCGCCGGGGCATCGTCGATCTTGAGGCTGAGTCCAATCACCTCGAACTCCGGGCTACGAACGTACTCCTCGGTAGTGATCTTGCTAAGACTGAACTCCCTGCTGTAGTAAGTCTCGATGTCGATTGTCACGATCTGGGGCATTGGTTCTCCAAGGTTGGTTTGTTTTGAGCGCGTACCGCTTACGGTCGCGCTCTCGTTTTGCAGCTAATTGCTGTTCTTCTTTAGCAGCGGCAACGGCTCCACCTTGGAGCGCGTTGCGTACATCTTTGATGGTCATGGCCGCTTCTTGAGCGTCTCGATTGTATGGGGCAGCGCCGCCACCCCATCCTCGTTTACCACTATCGCCACGCCACCTGCCTTGGTAATTGCGGCGATCTCTCTGTCTTGCAGCACAGTCGTCTTACCCGCACCCGCCTTGCATTCGATAGCCAAGTAGCGCCCATCCACGCAGCAGATGATGTCGGGGATGCCGACCCGCCCGTAGCCATTGGCGGCGGGGGAAAAATGGTACACCCCATGTGCGTCAAGGATCTTCTTTACCGCAGTCTTAACCTTTGCTTCAGGGGTCACTTCCAGTCATCCTCCGCGTTTTTGGCACGCTGCCGCAGCATCTTCATGGCGTCTTTGAGGTCGAGCCTGAGTTGCTCGATTGCTGCCTCCTGAGCTTGCAGCTTCAGGTACGCATCCTGTGCGAACCGCACAAGTGTTTCAAGATTCCACGCGCCAAAGTTGGGGATGTCAGGTTTATCCCGCTGCCCTTGAGTCATCACGCATCTCCTTTCAGTTCGAGTTCGATTAACTTCTCCAGATAGTGCCTCGCCTTGCGTAGGTCTTCGACGCCGCCCTTGTCGCGCCACCTCGAAACGTACTTAACGATGTTGCCCTCGAAGTACCCTAGCTTGTTAGCTGCGATGTAGTCCCACGGCTGAATCGCTTGCCCTTTATAGTGGATGCCGCCGACTTGCGTGCTGTTTGCTGTCATGACTTCTCCGTTGTTTGTCAGGCACAACGATCTCCTGCGTTGTAAACCTGTGCTTGTTGCCGCACTCATACCTGCGCCGCTTGCCCTTGGGGTTCGTGCGCGTCTCCATGACTTCCGTCCACGCCCCGCATTCGGGGCATCTCACTTGTTGTCCCTAGCGGGGTTATACACCGGGCGCGTCCACAAGTTGTTTTCCGGCGGCAGCGCCTCATGGGGGTGCCGCACACGCGGTACGTAGTCTCCCCACTTCGTGATGCGTCGCGCCCTTGCACTGAGTACGTGCGGCTTTTCCTGTGTGGGTTTGCTTGGTGGTTTCATGTATCACTCCTTGCTCGGATAGCTTTGGCGCACCGCCTTGCCTCTGCATCTTCGCGGTTACCGTGGCCTAAGTCTCGGGCTTCACAGACCTTTGCACACGCCTCGCGCTCATTCTGGGCAACAAGAGCGGCAAAGGCAAGCAAGTTGTCGGAGGCGCACAGAAGATCAAGCCCGTTGTACCTCGCCAAGCTCGTAATTTCGTCGCGGGTCATGCTGCAACCTCATAATCTTTAAACACGGCACCCAAGGACGCATCACCCACTTTGCACGGGCGTACCCAGACGTTCTTACCGCTTCGCAGCCGCCTCAGATGTCCACGCCTGTCATGCAGCCGAGGTGATGCATGGGTTCCTCCTTGTGGCTCCGCCTTTGACTGCGCCGGTTTGATGACGACAGTACGCCAGTCATAAGTCGGAGCTTTTCCGGCTGCGATCTTTCGTCGGTTTGTCCAGGTAGGCTGTAGTCTAGGACTATGCATTTCGCACCCGGCAGACATGGCTGCGTACCACTTTGACAGCAAGCCAAGGATCGTCCTTGCTACATCCTCGTCCATCTGATCGTTCTCATTTGCAGGCCCGTACTTGATAACGTCTCCATCAATGGCGTAGACAAGCATTGGGAAATCCTTTGGCATTTGTCCATACGGCCCCTTCCACATCGTGACCACAATGCCCTCATGCGGATCTTGTCCAGCAACAATCATCATGAGGTCATAAACAACATGATTTCTGGACGGCCCACGGTAAACGACAAAATTCCTCTCGAACGGCGGGCGACACTCCATCAAAAAGTCTCTTTCGCCAGGCCCATCATCCAACGCGGATATGTCAAACCATTGCAGTTCGCTCGGGTCAAGACCGCCATCAATGACTAAGCCCATGGCATCTCTAATTGCTTGAGTTGTCATATCAAACCCGGTTCAATCACTGTCCAACCGGCCTCGCGCAGCGCCTTGTTCTCAACAGCAATCCTGCTCCCATCTTGCCGCAATGCATCGATCTCGTCGGCTAGCGGAGCGCATTCAGCAGCGGCGACAAGGGCAGCGAAGTAATGCTGCTGCGTCGTAAAACCAAGGCGCATGCCTTCAGCATCATCTTGGCTTTGCAGCCACATCTTGTTTATGTCGTCGCGGGTCATGCTTGCCCTCCTTGCTTGATGCGCTCCATGTGCGCGAAATACTCACGCGGAAGGGCGTTGTGTTTGTAGAGGTCGCGCAACAGCGGCATGGACAAATCCGGAATGGATTCCAGCATGACCTCCGCATATCGACCAAACTCTGGTGACTCGGCGGCGGCTTTGGCGAGGATGGTTTCAAGCCTCATGTCTGCCGCCCTCCTTGCTTGATGCCGACAGGCTCACCCATGAACGTCGGACTTTCGCGTTCGTGGATGGCGTTCATGGCGCTGCGGTACTCGCCAATCGTCTTCATCGCCCCGTCCCATCATTCAACTCCGAAATGTTCTTTGATAAATTCTGCCGATGACACGGAGCCATTGTTGTAATTGTCAGCACCGTCAAATTGGTTCTTCATACAAATATCAATACATTCCCGGACAATCAACTCGGCGAACTTTTCCAATTTAGTAGGAACATTGTTGGGATTATGCACTAACAATCCAGCTTCATTGGCGAGTTCTTTAATTCGTTCGTTCATTATTTGGTTCCATAATACTTTTCAACTAACGTAGGTGCTTTTTTACCAATTGCACGAATAGCAGCAGCACATCTACGAGCTTCTGCATCTTCACGGTTAAAGTAACCCTGGTCTCGAGCTTCACATAGTCGAGCACACGCCTCGCGTTCAGCAGCGGCGACAAGTGCGGCGAAGTTGATGAAAAACGACTCCCACAGTTCAGGCAGCGGGTTGTCTTTGAACGCGCCAGCCTCCCGCGCTAACTGAATAATTTCTTCATGAGTCATTGTTGATCTCCTTCAATACGTAGGGCGCGGAGGTCAGTGGCAAACACAGCCCGTGCGTTCCACGCACTGAGGTCGTCATGCACCACGGTGTTTTCGATCTGAGTTGCAGCATGCTCCAGTGCCTCCCTCATGGCCTCACGCTGCAAATCTTTGATCTCCGCAAGCGACAGCAATTGGCATTCCTCGTCCTTGTACGGCCAGATCAACTTCGGCAGGGGGATCATGCTTGCCCTCCTTGCTTGATGCCGTATTCCTCCCCATCACCCGCCTCTGCCTGCCGAGGGCGGCGGAACGGGCCGCAGAGGGCATACACGGCGTTCTGAACCAGCGCGTCGGGATCAAAGTCCGGCGCTTGCCCGCGATTCGTTGCGCCGCGCACCGCGTACCTGATTGCAGCGACGACCGTTTCCCGATCCGCCTGCGTCAAGATCGGATTCGGCAACTCAATTGGTTCGTCCTCGCCATCGCGGTACTCCCAAGGGGCATACAGCCAATGTTTTTGAGGGAGCGGGTACGAGATGACGCCAAAGGCGCTGCCATCGGGAAGAAGTGTGATTTCATTGCTCATAACGCACCCCCAGTCGCCTTGGCGATGGCGGCGCGGGATTGCTCTTTTGCCAACAACCAGTCCACCACCTCGGGGTCAAACAGCTTGTGCGCTTCGGTCAACTCGATCCAGCGACCGGAACTGTCCTCAACCCGGCAGACGCCGCCATCATTCAGCAAGAACGAGTAGCGCGGCAGGGCACACATGGCTTTGCGCAGGGCTTCCACGGCTGCGTCGTACTCTCGTTTCTCGGTCATGACGCCAACCTTTCTCCTGTTTCGTAAGACTCACGCCCGTCCATTGAGTGATGCACCCAGACATCGGGAAAATCATCGTCTTCGATTGGTTTGCACCAACAGTCCACGCTGGCAATGTGCTCACGCAGGTCATTGAGCGGCACGACGTGTACGGCTTCGGTCATGCTTGCCCCTCCGCTTTCTTGATGGCGGCGCGGCCCAGGTCGATCTCGTCGATGCCCGGTTGAATTCGTCGGACTCCGAAAAGCCTGTGCCATCTATGCGATCAGTTAGCGCATCAAGCGCATGGACGGCGTCGCGCACTCTTTCCAGTAGCATCTGATTCACAGCATGCAGGCGGCGCAGTTCGGCGGCGGCGTACAGCGGCTCACACTCGGAACAATCGCTACCCGTTGGGGCATCGTAGTATTCGTACCCGTCCTCATGCAGGTGGCGGTAAGCCACTGCCTTCTGTTCTGTTGTCATAACGGACTCTCCTCGTAGTTGTCCGGGTTAAACGGGATAGGCCGCGCCGGGACAGGCGGCGGCAGTTTGGTGGGGAAGGGCCACGTACGCATCACTTCTCCAGCTTCGCAAGAAAAGATTTCAGCCGCTTGCAGCGAGACTCGTTGTAGTCGATGAGCGACTGTGCGTATTCCTTATGCGTCATGGCAGTCAGCAGTTCCAGTTCCGCATCGGCAAGTTCTTTGGACGCAACCTCGGCGGGGGTGAGTCGGCGCATGACGCGCTTGAGTGCGTTTAGTAAAGTCATTTGTATTCTCCGTAGTTGGTAAGGGTGCTGGGTTGTGCGTTCCCTGCCCAGCGCAGGGTAGGGGAGCGCAGTGTGGGGGTACTAGCTAGGGGGCCGCACACTGCCATCGCTGTCCATCGTAGACGCACCCATCAGGAGCGACGATGCAAGAACCCCCCTCACTTGTTCGGGTCAAACACCTCGCGCAGTTGCAAGTACAGGCGACGGGCTTCCGCCAGTGGCAGGGCGTCGATGTCGATCTTGGCGGGTGCGGATGCAGCCACGGGTGCTACAACCTCCACGGGTTCCGTCGGGGCCACGGTGGCTACGGGTTTCTCTTTAGACATAGCGCGTTTATCCTCGCAAAAGTAAATGAAGCGAGAGACGCGACGGGCGTCGGACTCTCGGTAGTAGTGTGCGCGTTCACGGCGCACAAGTTTATACCGCGTCAACCGCAGCATCGTAGTCGCAATGCCATTGGGCGTGCCGCCAAGCGTAGCGGCAATATCCTCCGAGTCAACGCCGGGGTTCTTGCGGACTTCTGCCAAAATCTCTTTGTACGAAACCATGTCTATCACTCCTCACTAACGACGACGATGAACGTCTGGTCGCTAACCTTGATACCGATGTTACGCACCGGCACGTTTCGCTCCACCATCTTCAGGATGTTCATGTTGCGGAACTGTTCGGGCAGTTCATCCGCTGGGTACTTGGTAACCGCATCCTTGTACTTGACGTACCAACCCTGCGGGGTCACCGCAACAACGGCTACGTCTCCACCTGCCACCCGACGGAAGTGCTGGATGGTGTCGCGCTTCTCGACCGCTTCGTCGCGCGTTTCGAGCGTCTTGGCAGTATCACGCTTGGCAGCAACGCCGAACGTAGCCTCGTACTGGATGAACTGCGCCTTGAACTGGGGCGACATGGCAAACGCAACAGCCGCCTCGGACAGTGCAGCGTCCGCACTATCGACTGCCTTGTCTGCGTAGTACATCGGAGTGTGCAGCGCACCAGAAACATCACCGGCAACTTCGTCGTACGCTTCCTCGTCAGTGCGTGGGTACACCGCCTCACGAATCTTGCGCAGGATAGGCGCAGCCTCTGCGTTGGAGAAGACGGTATCCCCGGAGCGTCTACGCCCCAGTCGATGCGCGTTGAGGTGCGGGATGTACGTCGATGCCCGACTCGACCACTGTACCTCGACAGAGGCCAACCTTTCTTCGCCGTGGTAGATGAAGATCCGCGTGTCCAGGGTCTTGAACGTCCAGTCACGATGCTCCAGCGCAGCGTTGAAGAGAATCTTCCGCAGCGTATCGTGGTTGATGACGGTGTCGGCGGCATTTACCTTCACGTTTGGCAGTCCCGCACACATGGCCCACGTTACGTTGTGGATCAGGTTGTGTCGGGTGCGGGTCTTCTTAGATTCGCTCATTTAATTTCTCCTGAAAGGTTTTCTAACGGTTAGATACGGTTGTACAAAACGTCGCGTAGATCAGGTGCCCTCCAGCCCTCGGGCTTAAGGATCTTGCCGTCGTCGCGCTTACGCACAGCC
>Ga0208644_1001462_pt1 | contig 19670 bp, 23 predicted proteins | sample VirMetDEL_Nov_18_FD_184517 | JGI IMG/M metagenome (GOLD analysis project Ga0208644, IMG submission 184517) | Aqueous microbial communities from the Delaware River and Bay under freshwater to marine salinity gradient to study organic matter... | ecosystem: Environmental > Aquatic > Marine >...
ACCGATAACCTTCGTTAGTCATGGCCCTATCAACCACTTACAACGTAGCGGGAGATCGTGAAGATCTTACCGACTTCCTCACCATCCTCGCCCCCGAGGATACTCCGAAGATCTCGACCTTCGCCAAGACCAAGCGCATGACCAATGCGTATCAGGAGTGGCAGGTTGACACCTTGAGCCCCGTCTCGTTTGGCGGCGTGCTCGAAGGTCAGGACGTCCTGGCCTTCTCCAACCAAGCCGTTAATCGCGCTCGTCTGGGCAATTACGTCCAGCAGTTCCGCGAGCAATGGATGGTCTCCCGCCTCCAAGAGGCTTCCGACGTCGCTGGCGTGTCCAGCGAGGTTGCGAACGCCAAGATGAAGGCGATGCGCGAGATCAAGCGCGACATCGAAGCCTGCATCGGCTCCGACAATGATCGCCAGCAAGAGGCTCCTCCGGCGCCTTACAAGCTGCGCGCTCTCGGCAAGTGGATCAGCAACACGCCCGGTTCGGACGTGCCTGCCGCTTTCCGCACCCCCACGGGCAACATCAACAGCACCGCCACCGGCTCGCTGTCGGAGTCTGCCTTCAACGACGTCTTCCAGTCGATCTTCCAACAGGTCGGCGGCCGTCGCTCCTACACCCTGTTCGCTGGTCCGTCGCTCAAGCGTGCGATTTCCAAGTTCCAGCGTTCCGAGGGTTCGTCCGGCACCACGAAGACCTATCAGGTCACGCAGGATGCCTCCGAGCACCAGATCGACCTCGATGTCACGATGTACGTCGGTGACTTCCATACCGTCACCATCGTGCCTGACCTCTTCAACGGTATCCTCGATGGAGCTGATCCGTCGAGCACCAGCGATGTGCAGAAGGCCCGTGGCTACGTTATCGACCCCGAGCTGGTCGGTATCGGCTACATGCTCGGTATCGAGTCCAACGAACTGCCGGACCTCGGCGGTGGTCGCCGTGGGTTCATCCTCGCGGCCCTCACCCTGATGGTGAAGAACCCGCTCGGCCTCGGCAAGTTCGCCGCGACCAGCTAATAGCCAACCACCTAACTAGGAGGAAACTACCATGGCTGATACTGCTGTCACAATCGCCCGCGCCCGTACCTCGCAGCTCTCGCTGCAAGAGCAGGCTCGCGGCTTCTCGCACAAGTTCACCGTCAAGTCGTCCGACGTCGCTCTCGGTACCGGTTCCACCGACACCGTGACGGTTACGCTCGGCGCCCTGCCGTCGAAGTATGTGCTCAACAACGCTCTGGTGAACGTCACGACTGCCTTTGCTGGCACGACGGCGTTCTCCATCCAGGTTGGCACCACGACCACGACCAACAGCCTCGTCACCGCGCAATCGGTGCTGACCGCTGGTGTTCTGGCCGGCGTTCCGACGACTGCCACGATCCGCACCGCTACCGCGACTGCGAACCTCGTTGCCGTCTTCACGAACGCTACCGGTGGCAGCCCGTCCGCCCTCACGGCGGGCGAGTTGGACATCTACCTCAACATCGTCGATCTGTCCGATCCGACGAAGCTCGGATAACCGAGATTGCTACTGGGGGCATCCCGAAAGGGCTCTGCCCCCTCCCTCTTTTATGGTGAGCGAGAGCGGCATAGTCACCCAAGTTCCCAAGGAGTTCGTCCGCAAGTGGTGGGGCGAGATCGTGAACGGTCTCCCAGACGAGAAGGCCAAGGTCCATGAGGATCAAGCCCGTCTGGCCGCCAAGATGCGCGAACAGGGCTCCACCCGCATGGATGGGTTGGGTCAAATGGCCGCCCGCATCAACAGTCGCTTGTTCTTCCGGCTACAAGCGCAGCATGGCAATAATGTCCATGAGTGGATGCCGGAGTATTTGAAGGACAACCCCCATCTCTGCGCGACGGGTTACCGCCCGAAGGTCAACGCCGCCCGCCACGGTCTGACCGGTGGCTGGATGGGTAAGCAAAAGGACGCTTGAGGACTACGCCGTACAGCACCGCTTTAACGCAGCTTTGCGGCCTGATTGGCGTCCCCACCAGTCGTCTGACGACGGAGACTGCCGAAAGCCTCAATACGCTGTTTAACGCGAATGTACGGCAGGTCTGGGGTTCTGGTAACTGGCCCGACCTGTCGATCTGGGGTGAGGCGCGGTTTGCCGGCGATCTCCTGACTTATCCGAACGATGTGGCGCAGACGTCTTACTGGACGGCCACGAATGTCACGGCTACGGCCAACTCCATCGCCAACCCTGCGGATAACCAAGTTACCGCCAGCAAGCTGATGGAGACGGTGACCAGCGGGCAGCATAAGGTAGCCCAGACGGTCACGGGATTCCCGAGCACGCAGTACCAGGCGTCCGTGTACGCCCGTCCAAACGGCAGGGATTACATCCAGTTGGTGGTCAATGACGGCACGACCAGCTTCAGCACGTTCTTCAACGTGCAGGCTGGCACGATTGGCACGCAGGCCAACGTGACGTCTGCCAACATCCAGCAATGCCCGAACGGGTTCTTCCTCTGCACGATCACGTTTACGACCGGGACCGCTTGCACCAGCCTCGCCTACTCCGTGGGCATTTCCACGGATGGCAGCACGGTGTCCTACGCGGGCGACGTGACCAAGGGCGTTTACCTTTGGGGCAACCTGATAGTTCAGCAGACGAATGTCAGCCCCAACCAGTTCATCGTCCCGTACGACCAGACTGGCGAGAAGGTGATTGATGTGTTGTTTCAAGCGTGGATCGACAATCCCGCGATGGTGACCTACCCCCGTCCCCAAGGCTTTGTGGTGACGACCGAGGGGTTCCAGATGATTTCCACGGCTGGTGGCTTCATGGGGACGAATGGCTACGTCTCGTACAACACCAATCCTGCCAACCCGGTCTACCTGTTCTACCGCCGTGCCCCTTACAATTACAGCGGTGATACGTTCAGCGCGACGGCTACCTACGTTGCCGGCCAGTACATCTACTACACGCGGACCACGGGGGCGCAGGCGGGTACGTCTGACTATTGGAAGTGCTTGAGCGCCACCACGGCGGGTCAAGATCCAGAGGACACCCCGTCCAAGTGGGAGTTGCAGCAACTGCCGGAAGCTCTGTCCGGCATCTTGGTCTGGCAGACCTTCGGGGACTGGCTGACGCAGGATGGTCAGATGGACAAGGCGGCTTCCGCCTACCAGACTGCCGAGCTGAAGAAGATGAACGAATGGGACCGCATTGAGCGGCAGATGCCCGACAACTTCCAAGTCAACGTCTACACGCACGTCACCAGCCAGAATCGCTCTTGGTAACCTTTTAACCGCCATGGCCTACAACCTTAACAACCTCTTCCCCAAGCCGGCCCGCTATCAGAGTGCGCCCGTAGCTGACCAGCGCCTGACCGTGGACGGCACGGCGGGTGGCGTCCAGTTCTCCGCCTTCAACGACATCACCAACATGATCGTCCTTGATGTGCAGGACGCTGACGTGATGTGCACGTTCGACGGCTCGGCCCCGACCAGCACAAACGGTCACCGGCTGTACAGCGGCTCGCATTACACCTGGAGCACAGCCACCGCTGCGGCGGCCAAGTTCATCCGCCAAGGCAGCACCAGCGCCGCCATCCAAGCCAGCGAGTTCCAGCTCTAATCCATGACTCCTGGCACGTTCGCCTCCTTCGTTGACATGCTCGGTCGCCGCTTTGCGACCGGGCTCAACGATACCGTCATCTACGATTCCAATGAGCCGGTGCAGCCGGACGGGTATCTGGTGACGGCTACGGGCGACCGTTTCCAAACGTCTGCTGGTGACCTGATCGTGTACGTCCAAACTCCCTAACGCCCTACTTCCATGGCTGACATTCGCATTAACGCCCTAGCCACGACAGCCGCCAGCACGGCGTCAGATGATTTCATTGCCATTGACGGCAGCGCAAACGGCACGCGCAAACTGGACGCCTTCAGCCCGACGTTTGGCGGCAACCTCACCGTCAGCGGGACGGGGACGAGTAGCGTGGCGGGATCGCTTGGCATCGGGACGACCAGCCCGACGCGACCGCTAGATGTTCGCGGCAGCTTGGGTATGCAGGTGAACGAAGATAACGCTGGCACAAAAGTTATCTCAATACGGTCTGATTTCGCAAGTGCTGGGCCAGCTATCAATGTAACTACAAATGACCCGCTATTATTTTTAACTAATAACTCCGAACGCGCACGCATCACCAGCGGCGGCAACTTCCTCATCGGCACGAATGTTGACTCCAGCGCGCTCCTTCAAGTCGGAACCAACACGACCACCGCAGCGGGCGGGATGAAGTTCGGGACGGATACAAGCTTGTATCGTAGCGCGGCTGGTCAGTTGCGTGGACCGTCCTCATTCATTGATGCGACGTTTGCATCTAGCGGCCTTTTCTTCGGCGCTAGTATGACGCTACAGGCGAACGATAATGTCTTAATCAAGACAAACGGATCGGTCACCGCCCTGACGCTCGACAGCAGCCAGAACGCGACGTTTGCGGGGGCGGTTACCATCAATGGCGGTGCTGCCGTTTATGGCGGCGGCGCTCTTTTGCTAGGCGGCACCGGCGGTGGATCAGGAAATGGCGTGTACACGACCGACACGGGGTCGCCCACGATGTACATGGATCATCGCGGAACCAACAACACCGGCGACTTCTATTGGAGAAATGGGACTGGTGGTGCAAATACGCGCATGAGCTTGTCCGGCGCTGGCGTGTTGTATGTAGCAAATGGAACTGCTCCGGGAAGCAATCCGAGCAGCGGCGGCTATCTCTACGTCGAGTCCGGCGCGCTCAAGTATCGCGGCTCTTCCGGCACCGTAACCACCATCGCCAACGCCTAATCACTCACCACAATGCAGACCCAAATCGTCCCAGTCGCCGTCTATCCTGCCACCGCCAACACGCTCTACATCCGCAGCATCGGTCTCGGCCCGCCGCCTAGCTACTACTACGAGTTGCAGGATGTGCAGGTGGTCGCTGGCACGCCCGCCGTTGGGGTTGAGGGTGAAGAGGGCTATGTCCCCGCCACTCCCGACACGACGACGGTGGTTGTGCTGAAGAACGGCAATGTGAACATGACGATTGAGCAATGGGATGCGTGGCCCGCTGGTCCCGAGACCGGCGACGACGATTATCAGCTCAACGCCATCACCGCCAACCTTGGCCTGACCCGCGCCTGATGTCTGACCGGCTCAAAGCAGCCTTCACGGCTTGGCCCTATTGCCTTGCCACCTATGTCGCCCTGATTGGGGCGGCATGGCTGCTTTTTGTGCCATTCCAGCCCGTTAGGCTTGATCCGACCGTCTACCCAGCAGGCAACCCTCAACTCGCTGCTGAAACGGCTGCAAAAGCGTTAGACGGGCGGATTTGGGCTGTCAGCCACACTGGGTCCATGAAGCCCCTGCTCCAAGGCGGGGAATACGCCGTTACCGTCAAGGAGTATCAGAAGGTGAAGTTGGGCCAGGTGCTGGTGTACAATGCGACCTACCACAACACGCCTATCATCCATCGGGCGGTGGACAAGGATAGTCATGGCTGGCTGATGGCGGGAGATACCGCTAATCGCAGCGAGTCATGGGCGCGGGTTACCGACCAGAATTACCTTGGCACCGTGGTAGCGGTGTATCGTAAGTTTTAACGATGTCCAAATCCAAAGAACTCATCAAAGCCGAGATCATCTCGCAACTCCAGCAGCAGTCGATGTCTGTGTTGGTTGAATCGCTGACCGAAGCTCAAGCGCGCATTGCCGAACTTGAGGCCAAGGTTGCCGAGCTGACGAAGGGCGCCTAACCGGCGCACCCTCGGCGGGGTCGTACTCAATGAACCGCTACCGCTCATACGGTAATCTGGACGACCAACCGCTGTCGGTGGGCGATAACTCGTTCATTGGCGTGGACGAGTACAACGCGCCCGAAAACATCAAGCCGGGTAACGTCCAGCAAGCCGTAAACCACGACTTCACCTCCCAGGACGGAAACACGCGGGGTGGGTTTGTGACGTACCCAGAGACGGGAGCTAACCCGTTTGCGGCTACCTTGGAGCAGGAGACGTTCACGGCCAACCTACGGAACATCAATGACGGCGTTTACGCGGATGGTTATTATGTAATGGGAGCTGGCGGCACTCCCGCTGGTGGCGACGGAACCATCATTTACAGCACGAATGGAACCACTTGGACGGAAGCCAATATGCCGTCTAGCTACAATTTTTCGGTTGCAAGCGTAGCTTACGGAGGAACTGGAACCAAGCGTTGGGTAGGAGTGGGCTCCGTTGGTACACTTGTTTCAACCGGGTTTACTTTTAGTGCTGTTTATCAAACAACCCCATTTCTCTCTTCGGTCTGGTCTGCCGCTACACAAGCCAACCAAGCCTATTCGGACATTGTTTGGTCTAACGATAAGTTTGTGGCCGTTGGTTCGGGCGGTGTTGGCTATTCCTCTGACGGACAGTTTTGGACGCAAAGTAGCGCGATTGCGTTTACATCCGTGGCATATGGCAATGGAATCTACGTTGCCATTCAGACCGAGAAGATCTATTACTCAACGGATGCCATAACGTGGACGTTGGCTTTCGACAATAGTTCTGGGCTCGTACCTTACAATTTTTCCAAGGTTCGTTTTGGTGGAGGCAAGTTTGTTGTCATCAGCAGTTACGATCCGTCTCCAAATTCAATAGTTTTTGCTTACTCTGAAACCGGATCTTCGTGGAGTTTTACCACGATCACGACTCCCGCAGATCAAAGCAGGAATTACAATGCCTTGGCTTACGGCAATGGCATGTGGGTGGTGGCTGGCGCCGCTGGCACCAAACGTCGGATGCTGATTTCCACGAATGGCGTTGGCTGGAATCCGATAGAGATACCGTATGCTGCCCGAGACTACTTCAGTGCCGTTTACGGCAATGGGCAGTTCATCATTGGCGGCCAACAGAATGGCAGCAGCAACGCTGGGCTGATCTGGCAGTTCCCAGGGGCTAACGTCTTTGCCTCTGGCATCTATTCCGATCCAAACAACATTGGAGAGACTTGGATCATGTTGCTTGGTTACGACAAGGTTGGCTTCTACGCCAACGGTCGCACCAGCAAGACAATCAGCTTGGGAAGCTACACGGTTACTGAACAGTCCACGATTGTTCAGGCCAACAACTACGTCTACATCTTTAGGGGGCCAGACGCCACCCCGCTGTACTGGGACGGGAACTGGAACGGGACGTTCGCGGAAGTCCCCGATACCACCCTTCCTGACTCATTTGAGTCGATTCCCAACAGCAACCAAGCCACTTACTACCAGAACCGGCTTTGGGTCGTAAAAGGCAAGGATGGGCTGGCTGCGTCGGACGTGTTGGCGTTCACGGACTATGACCCGCTGGCGAACGAGTTTAACCTCAACACGGGTAACTCGGACTACATCGTAGCCACCTACCCTTTCGGCCAGAACAGCCTAGTCGCCTTTAAGAACAAGTCGATCTTGCTGCTCCAGAACGTGGAAGGCAGCTTATCCGACGTTACGGTTACGGAGGTTACCCGCCAAGTGGGTGTAGTAGGCATTAACAGCGTTACGTCCATCGGTCCGGACTTGGCCTACGTCAGCAACCGGAACATCAACCTGCTGACCCTGACGGCCACCAACAACGCCCTCCAGCACAAGATCCTGCCCCTTTCCACTCGCATCCGTAAGATCATGGATCGGGTCAACTGGGAGGTGGGCTACAAGATCAGTTTGGGCTACTGGAACAACAAGCTGTACGTCGCCCTCCCGCTGGACAACAGCTTGGTGTGCAACGCTGTGGTGGTCTACAACTTTACCACGGAGCAATGGTACGGAGAGTGGGCGTTCTCGGACACGCTCAACATGTGCATCCAAGGCTGGCAGGTAGTGGACTACTTGGGCCTGCAACGGATGCACGCCATCACGGAGGACGGGCGGATCTTCGTCACGGATGAAGGGCAGAACGACATCAGCGGGACGACGGTAGCCGAGATCAGCACCCAGCTTGTCACCCGTGCCTACGACACGGACAACCTGAACCACTTCCAGCGCCGCCTGTACCTCGACGTGGCTACCAACCGCCCCGAGTTCTCCGTGTCTTCGTTCACGGAGGGCGCGAACGAGGAAAGCGTGCTGTTGACGGACCAGACGTACAGCCGGTCAGAGACTTGGAAGTTTGCGGATTCCGCTTACGACCTGACCAACGCCAACAACGACTACAATCGGGCGTACCGGAAGGATTACTCGACCGGACCCGATAGCGTGCAGCCGGGAACCGGTTTTGAGCCCGAAATGACGCAGGAACTGCGGCTCCCGCTGATGACCCGCCGTCAAGGCAGGTTGAGCTGGATTGAGGTGACGAACACCCAAGGCTTTATCAGCGTCATGTCGCTCGGATACGAGACCCGTCCAGGTCAGCGAGCCAACCTTGTCCAAGTCTAACCATGTACAACTTCAAGATGCCGTCCAAGCTGGCGCAACGGGGCCAGCCTTTGCCGGAGATGCCCGAGGGGATTGGTATGCCCATGCCCGAGATGCCGTCCATGCAGCCCGACCAAGCTCAAGGCATCCAGTCGCTCATGGCGAACTACAACCAACCCCAGCCCGCTTCTCCGTCGCCGTCTTTTGGGTTTTACGGGGCTTTGCCGCCCGCGATTCCCGGTGGCTTCGGTATGCCGTCCCAAAGGCCGCAAATGGGACAGGGCGGCGTGATGGGCATGGATACCGGTCCGTCCGTTATGGGTCCATCCTTCTTCACCCTTTAACCTGACCAGCCATGCCTACCGTTACACCAGGTTACACTTTCACGGGAACGACCGACCCGATCACCTACACCAAGCTGAACCTCTTGGGTCAGCCCACGGTGGCGGCAATAGGGCCGAATGACGTTACGACCAGCACCATCGCCAATCTGGCGGTTACGACGGCCAAGCTGGCGGATGACGCTGTTACCACGGCAAAGATTGCCGATGATGCGGTAACGACGGACCAGATTGCTTCAGGGAACACCTACGACACAGTTACGATTACCAACGGTGCGACTGTGTCAACGGGCGGGGTTACGGTGACTGCTGGCGGAATCACGTTAGGTGCTGGGACGCCTATCAACATGGCGGCTACCACCGAAACGCCGTACTCTGGGGCTATGTCGCTGACGTTTAGCGCCACCAAAGGCAATACCCGCCTTATTACGGCTACGGGCAGCACCGCATCGACGATTACGCCAGCTACAATACCAGCGGCTGGTTATGTGCTCATCATCCGTTTTAATGCTGGCACGACTGGCGGTAACGTCATCACGTTTGGTACGGGATTCAAAACGCTGACTGCCACGCCTACACTTACGTTGGCTACGGCCAACAAGTACTACACGATCATGTTCGTTTCGGATGGCACGGACTTGATTGAGATCACCCGCAGTGCCTCCGTTGGCTAATCATGGCTAAATCCGTCTTCGACGCTTTGACCGACAGCGATGTCGATGAGTTGCTGGCTAAACTTGAAGCCCAGCAAAAGCTGAAGCGTCTGCAAGAGGAAGGCGGCGATACTGGCGATACCGGCGATACGGGGGATACAGGGGACACCGGAGACTCGGAGGATACCGGCGATGTCTCTGAAGAGGAAGCGGCAGCGGCTGAAAAGGCGGCTCTAGCCGCTGAAGCAAAGGCGAAAGCGGAAGCAGAGGCCAAAGCAAAGGCGGAAGCGGACGCAAAGGCCAAGGCGGAGGCCGAGGCAGAGGCAGAAGCAAAAGCAAAGGCTGATGCGGAAGCTGCGGCTAAAGCCGAAGCGGAGGCGAAAGCCAAAGCCGATGCCGACGCCGCAGCCAAAGCGGAAGAAGAAGCAAAGGCAGCCGCTTTAGCCGCTGTTCAGCAGGCGCCTAGCAAGTCGCTAACAGGGGATAACATTTTTACTCCGACAACCGTCAAAGCGGTGCAAACCGCAACGGAAACCGGCAAGGGAAGCGATGCCGCCGACATTACTGAAGTGGGAAAGATTCCCGTTATCACAGATCCAGCAATTATTGGAGCAGATGGCGGTTTATTTTCTGGGGGATTGGGCAAACCGACAACGCTTCCTCCTGTTGTTGTTACTGGCACCAAGCCGGCAAGTGGAACGGTATTTGATCCAAACGCTCTTAATCTCGCAGGAACGGGACAAGGTGTAGTTGGAGAAGGTCAATTAGGAGGTGGCGCCGGAGCTGCTACATCCTCGACTGGCTTTAAAGGCGCTCCGACAATGCCGGAGGACACCCCCTTCGGTAAGATCTACAACGAAGAGTTGGCTCGTCGTAACGCTGTTCGTGTAGCGAACGGACAGCAACCGATCAGCGCATCGGATGTCACTGAAATTACACAGTTGGCGGACTGGGCGGTAAAAGAGCAGGATAAGCTCTTTGGTGAACAGGATTCCGACGCTCAACGCCAAGCCCGTGCCAAAGCGGCTGTGGCAGCCAAGCAAACAGGCATACCGTTGGTAGTTCCGATTCCAGGTCTTGATCCCACCACCGCTTTAATCCTAACGGCGGCAGGATTTATTCTGTCTGGAGGAAACGTCGCCACCTTTGATCCCAACAATCCAGTTCAAAGCGTAATTGATGCTGGAAAGGGAACGGTCGCCACTGTTCAAAAGGCAGGAGAAGTCCTTACTGGACAAGCTGACATTCTTGGTGGTCAAGGTGGAGCTGGAGCGACTGGCGGCGGAGCCAGTACGAGTGGAACGACTGTTGGCGCCGGTCAAACTCCATCTATTTCAACGCCCGTAGTTGTTGGCGCTGGAATCCTATCCGGCGCGATAGGCGGAACTGGGCCTTTTGTTGGACCCGTCGCTCCTCAACAGCAAACCACCGGCACGGTTGGTGTTACTACTGGAGCCTTGGGGGGAACGACTGGACAAGCCGCTACTGGAACAGGAAAGCCTGGCGGTGATGTTCCTGCTACGGGCGGCCCTGGTGCGATTGTCGGAACGCCTAGCTCCATTGGGTCAGGACAAAAAGGCGGAGACGTATCAATCATTGACCAGCAGGTTCCAGTTGTTACCGGCGGTTACAAAGACGTTCCCGAAACCAAACAGCCCACTACAACTACAACCACAACCACTGGCGGTGGCACTGGACCTATTGGAGGAGGAACTGGAGGCCCGACAGGCGGGGGAGGCGGAGAACAACCTCCACAAACCAAAACGCCAGTGATTACCACTGGACCTGGAGGAGGAACCGGCGGTCCAAGTGGAGGCCCAACAGCATCTACAACTATTTTTACACCCATGCCTGCATTTACCTTTACCAAGACCACGCCCGGCGAAGTGGCTATGCGTGATTTCGAGAAGGAGTTTGGCCTGACGTCCAGCACCCTGATGGGGCAGCCGGGCAAGGATCTCGCCAACTTCTATCAGCAGCTCCAGTCCCAGTTCACGCCGTCCACCCTGACCCAGCTTGCTGGTACGTCACAGCAGCAACTGATGTCGGACCTTGACCGGCTGGCGATGGCCCAGCGCGGCCAGTTGTCCCCCGAGGACGTCCGCTCGGCCCAGCAATCCGCCCGTGAGGCATACGCCGCCCGTGGTCAGGTCATGGCCCCCGGTGCCATCGGAGCCGAAATCCTTAACCGGGACGTCCTGCGGAGGCAACGTGAGGCGGAGGCGCGGGCCAATGTCCAGCAGTCCATGTCCAACTTGGGCGCTGCCGCCCAGCTCCAGACGGGCAACATCTTTGCTCCGTTTGCTAACTTGCTGGCGAAGACCTACGGCCCGACCAATGAGTACGCCAACGCGGTGTACGACTACAACGTCAACGCCTACAACGCTTACCAAGCGGCGCAAGAGAACCTTGCGGCGTACAAGGAGGCGGCAGCCAAGGGCCAACAAGCCGAGTTCATTTCGACTTTTGCCAACTTCCTTGCGAAGAATGGTGTCGCCACGACTTGGAACGCGCTGGAGAACATCTTCAAGAAGATCGGCGGAACTCCGAGCAGCTAATAACCGCTTAACTACTTACTCCCATGGGCTACGTTCCTGTTCAACGAGATGCAGGTCAGATCATGTACCAAGGCGCCATGCAGCGGGCGCGTACCTTGGGTCAGACGGCGCGGGACATTACTGACTTCCTGTACCAAAAGGAGGAAGAGAACAAAGCCTTTGGTTCCAAGTTGAAGTCTCTTGAGTCTTTGCTTCAGACCCATTCCGACAAGTTTGGCATTAAGGAAGATCAGCTAAAACAGTTCCTGTCCGTAAATCCCAATGAGTCGCCCAAGGAACGCTACCTGCGTTTGGGAGATTTCATTGAAGGAAGCATCAAGGCCGCGCAGCTTGAAAAGGCAAATCTTGCCAACCGTAAGGCGCAGTTGGACTTGGAGCAAATGAAGAAGTTTGGAGAGCTTTACTCCAGCCTTCAGCAAGATCAGACCCAAGCCGGAGGAGTGCAGGGTGCTCCTTCCCAGTTGCAGCGTGGAACAGGAGAAATGTCCTTAATGGGACTCACCCGTCAGGCGCCGTCCGGCCAGCCTGCTGGAGCGCAGCCAATGGTTGGTGCTCAACCGTTTGATTTCTCGATGCCTCCGCCGTCCCAGATGGCTCCCACCTCGGCGCAAGCAGCCGCTGGAGAGCCGCAGGCCGCACCGCGTCGTTTTACCAAAGTGGAGACCGCACCAGCCGCAGCAGCGCCTGCGGCAGCACCGGAAACTGCCGTCTCACGTCCGGCGGAAATGCAGTACGATGTTCCGCCTCCTCCGGTTCCTGACTGGTTTAAGCAAGAACAGCCTGCGTTGGGGATGGATCTAAAGCTGTCGCCTGAAGCAAAAGCACTTGCCGCCAAATTGCGGGAGGAATACGAAGCGTCACAGCCGTCCGAAGATGGACGTGAACCGCGTCGTTACATCAGCGCGACACAAGATACGAAACAGCCCCCGAGGAAAACCATCAAGCTAGATGCGGAAGGCATTAAAGCTATTTTGTCCAATCCGCGTGTGCTGATGGAGTCGTTCCCGGAGGTTGTGCGTGAGTACATTTCCCCCGCTGCCGCTCAACGCGGATTCAAGGGACAACGTCTTGATGAAGTCATGCGTCAAGAGGAGCAGCTTCGTGCGTTGCAAGAGATGATGAGGCCATCACGTCGTAGACGATAAGCCATGCCTACCTTTACCTACAAAGACGAGCAGACGGGCCAGACCATCACGCTGGACCGTGAGACGGAGCCGACTGATGCCGAGATTGAGCGCGAGTTCTCGACTCGCCAGCGTCCGACTGCACCAGCCCCTACTGCGCCTGTCGCCCCTGCTCCTACTCCAGCGTTTTCTCGCCCAGCGGAAGCTCCAGCGTCAGTGATGCAGTTTGCTCCGCAAAGCATCTTTACGCAAAGGCAAGCGCCTCCCTCCGTTGCCGCCCAGGTTGAAATCATGCCCGAGCTTCCCAAGGTGGCTCCGTTACCTCCACGCCCAACCGTAAAGGATGCGATCAAAAAGGCGGTTGAACTTTCGATGGGTGGTGTGTTTGGCAGGCCCACCACGGCGCAGATCAATCAACTGTATTTGGCGATGCAGGATGATTACGACCGCTCCATCAAGCCGGTCGATAAGAGTGAGCGCGACAAGGCGTACGAAATCTTCACGAACGAGTTCCTGTTTGATAACAAACGGCTGCCGAATCCGAAGGAAGCGAGGGAGCTTTATCAGCGAGCTGCGACCGCAGGAACCCGCCAGTACAGCGAGGGCTTTATGGTTCGTGATTCCAATGGTGGCTTTGTTGGTTTCACATTCCTTGATCCCAGCAACGGAACAATCAAAGTTCGCAAGTTGGACGGCAGTTTGGTGGACATGACGCAGGATTACATTCCTGCCACGGCCAACTCATTCCAGAAGGACGTATTGCCTATTGATAAGTTTTTGAAACTTCGTAGCGAAGTTACTGATGACGAAATCAGTTTAAACCGCATGAGCGGTTACGTCAAAAAAGTAAAGGACTTGCCGACCGGAATTAAGCGTTTGGCTGATGAAATTTCTGCAAATTTTAAAACGCTACTTGGAAACAAGATCACGAACGAACAAATCACGCAGAAGGTTGCCCGTGGCGAGTTGCAGGGACTCATCGGAGCAACCCGTTTATCTACGGTAGGCGGCGGCGTAATGACCGAGCAAGATGCGCTCCGCGTGCTTCAACGCCTCGGTGGTAATGTTGATGCCTGGCAAAACCCAGAAGTCGTTCAGCGTGCTATTGCCGATGTGTACGGAGAGCGTTATCGCAGGTATCAAGACAACGTAAATTCGTACAACATGGCCGTTGACAATTATTACGGCAGAAAGGGTTCGCAGGGTGAAGTGTTCTACAAGCCAATTAAACCGATTCAAATGGATCGATTGATGGAAGAGGGCGCTACAGGCATTTTCGGAGCGCCTGCTTCATTGGAAGACAAGAAGGCGCGCCTTAAAGCACTGGAAGATAAACTGAAGGGGAACTGACGCCATGGCTACTACTCCCAGACTAACAGCGGAAGAGCAGGCGGAACTTGTTCGCCTGCAAAACGAGATCGCTGCGGAAGAGGCGGCCATGCGTGCCAATGAGCTTCCTAGCGAATCGGATGCCATGCGTAAGCGCATCCTTGATGCGGCTAAACGTGCCGGCGTTCAGATTACCTACGAGGCTGGTGGTGCCGCCGTTGGTCAAAAAGCCGGACTTCCGCTTGCCCCGTACACACTTGGCTTGTCAGTGCCTGTTATGGGCGCTCTTGGTGGCGCCGCAGGTTATTACGGCGCGATGACCCAGCTAGGCGAAGAGCCCACTATGCTAGGCGCCCTGCAAGCCGCTGGAATGGGTGCTATTCCTTTTGCCCCCGAGGCTCGCTTGGCTGCTACGGCTGCCGGTAACCTGGCTCGCGTGACTGCCCCCGAACTTGCTTCGGCGGCTGGACGTATGGGTGGCGCTACTCTTGCCGCTACCGTGGCTCCAAAATTAGCTGCTGGCGAGGAACTGACGGCCATGGATCTTATTCCAGCCGCCGGAGGAGCCGCCTCTGGTGCGGCCGCTCGTTTTGTTGGTGCAACGACTGCTGCTAGCGGCATTCCTGGAAGACCTAGCACGGAAATGGCCCGCGCTGCCGGCCCCAGCAAAGAGGCCGCCGCTGCTGCGATTCGTCGTTCCCAGATGCTTGATCGAGATGCCCAGATGCGGAATTGGGTCGCTGCGGGTGGCGTGCTGGACCCAAAGCAATCCAATCCAAGCGTCGTTACCCGTACCTTGGAACGGTCCGTGGGTGAATCACAAGTGATGCTGGACGAGCTTCGCCGCATCAACAATGCGAAAGCTGGTGAGCTTGCCCGTCAGCAGATCGGGATGGATGTGGCGATGCAGCTCACGCCGGACAATTTCAAGGTTGTGCGCGACAACCTCGCAAAAGCATACGAGGACGTTGCAGCAATCAACAGAACTGCAAAAACGACATACAAGGATCTTCAGGCGGCCCGTGACGAGATGAGGCAGGCGTGGCGTTCATGGCGTTCAGCGCGTGATGCTAACATGGGCAGCACGCCGAAGTTGCTGGATGAAGCCAGAGCTGCGACAGATCTTGTCGATAAACTTGATAACAAGTTGATGGGCATAGCGGACAAGGCTGGCCGTCGTGATTTGTATGATAGGCTAGAAGTTACTCGTCCCAAGATGGCCGCATTGTACACAGTTGAGTCAGCGACCATTCCTGGAGCTAACGTTTTGGACGCTAGTGTCATTTACGGAATTCATGAAGCCAACCCGAAGTACCTCACCGATCAGCTTCGGATGATTGCAGATGTCTATGGCGCTCAAAGATCAGTTTTCGGCAAGGTAACCGAAGCCGCCGCAACCAAGCGCCTGCCGCTCGGTACTGCTACTATCGGAGCGGGGCTCGGTGGAACTTACGGTTTCCAAGCTGGCGGCGCTCCTGGAGCTGCTGCCGGCGCTGTTCTTGGAAGTTTGGCTGGAGGAACCGTTGGCAGTGCGATTTCAGAGCCCGCGCAACGTTATTTGCTTGAGTTTATGACCGGCACAACTGGACCGCTTGGGCGAAAATTTCAGCGTGCTGGTGGCGTTCCACGGTACGGAACCAATGTCCCCAGCAATCTTTCGTTGTTCCTAGCCAAAACCGGCGGACCCGCCGGACTGCAATTACAGCAATTCCTGCAAGACGAACAACAGCCGAACTTCTCCCGCTAACATGCCCTTCAAATCCAAAGCCCAATCCCGAGCCTGCTTTGCTTCCGGTGGCTTCGACGGCTCCGTCGATTGCATGAAGTGGGCGAAGTCCACCCAATACAAGAAGTTGCCTGCCCGTGTGAAGAAACCCAAGAAGAAGTAATCTCCTACCATGAAAAACGGTCTACCCAAGTCCAACTACGGTCCCTGCATGTGCCAGCCCCAGAAGGGTGATGCGCTGGAGGGTATCCCCGATCTCGTCCAACGTCCCGCCCGCAAGGAAGTCAGCCTTGGCTCCATCGGACCCGGCAAGGAAGCCTCCGGTAAAGGCTACAAGGTGGTTGAAGTCCGAGCTGGTGGTGAGCCGGTGGGCTTCCCCGGCGGTAACGGCAAGCGCCGCCGCAAGGGCATGGAGAGCGAAGACGAGGACTACGACTGATCGTCATGGGCGTCTGGGACGTACTGTTCAATGCGGCTGGCGGGGGCATCCTCGGCTCCGCCCTGCATGTGTTCACCGACTGGATGGACACGAAGAACAAGGTCACGCTCCTCAACGCCCAGATGAACGCAGCCGAAAAAACCGAGGCATGGAAGGCGTTTACTTCCAGCCAGCAGGACACGGGGATCAAAACACTTCCAGACCGCGCTCCCGTCTGGGTGCTATCCGTGTACCTGCTGGTTCAGGCGCTGAAGGAGGCTATCCGGCCCATGCTGGCCCTATTGGGCATAGCCATCATCGCCTACATCTACGTTAGTGGCACCGAGGCGGCCAGGAAGGACATCGCGCAGGAGATCCTCTTTGGATCGTTTACCGTGATCTTTTGGTACGTCGGCGCCCGTTACTCCCGCACCCGATGAATACGCTGAAGCCCTCCGATGTCCTAGCTGCCACGGCACCCGCTGTCTCCGCCACCGTGCTTGGGCAGATAAATGACATGATCGGGATCGTGGGCGGTCTGATCGGCATTGTGTATCTCCTCTGGAGATGGCGCCGGGAGGCTAGTCAGGACAAGTGAAGGGTGACCGCAGGTTCGTAGTCATCGCGGACAACCATGGGGACATGGTGGACGAGGTGGCTGGAAGGGCCCTAGAATCGTTTTTAAGCGACTTTGACCCAGAGGTACGGGTCCACGCAGGGGACAACTGGGATTTCCGCAATTTAAGGCGGGGAGCCACGGATGATGAGCGGGCAGCCAGCTTGGTGGATGACTGGCAAGCTGGGAGCGAGTTTTTGACCAAGTTCTTCGCGGGCGGGAAGGAGAATTGGTTCCTGCGGGGCAACCATGACGAGCGGCTATGGATGTTCGCCCATAGCGCCACCGGGCTCCTGCGGGATTACGCCACGGATGGGATCAAGCGTGTTGAAGGTTTAATTCGGAAGTCCCGTGCAAAGATGTTGCCTTATGATAGTGCCCTAGGGGTGCTGGATCTGGGCAAGCTGCGGGTGCTGCATGGGTACCATACGGGTACTGCCGCCTGCCGGTCCCATGCGAACGTGTACGGGAACTGCCTTTTCGGACACGTTCACAGCATCGAGTCTGCCGCCGTAGCATCCTTCCAGCCGGCTGAAGCCAGAAGTATTGGTTGCCTTTGCCGGCGGGATATGGACTACGTTGCAGCCAAGACGGGCAAACTCCGTTGGGGCCATGGCTGGGCCGCTGGCATCCTCCACGGTGACGGAAGCTACACACTTACACAAATCAGGCGCATCAATGACACATTCACCGCACCGACCGCGTTCAAAAGCTATTAGTTGGGCGGCGAAGTTCGAGCATATGCAACAGGAGCAAGTTGGTGCTCCCGAAGCAGGCTTCTACACGACGATTCAGTGGGCGGAGAAGATTCACCGCAGCATCCCCCAGACGCAACGGTTGCTCCGATATGCAGTCGCGGCGGGAGAGATGGAGGTCCGCACCTACAAGATCGTGGTGGGCATGTTCAAGCGTCCCGTGCCGCACTACCGCATCGTCAAACCCGTTCGATCAGGACGGTCGTCTTCCGGTAAGGCTTCTTGACCTGGTACTGGCGGAACTGGAAGTCGATGGTCGTCGGATCATCGTCCGGTATCAGTCCCTCGTAGCGGATGGCGTCTAGGAGGGGTTTGCAGCCACCGGCGCCATTGTCCACGTCTAGGGGGCGGGAACCGTAGCGGGTGATGGTAACGCGGAAACGAGGGCGTCCCTTGCCTCCTTCTTCAGCTTGGTGAGAATCCAATGGTTTCTTCCCAGCATCGTGTTGAGCGATGGGGTTGTGTAAGCGGGCAGGGTCAAACTTATCGGATACTGGGTCTGGGGATTCCATGGCTTGTTAGCAGGCTTTGGTTTCGTTCGCCGCTTTCCTGACTCGGTAGAAGTTGCAGATTTGCCACGCATAGCAGTGAGAGATGTCGAATAGCCTAGCGATACTGACGCAGGAGATTCCCGACCAGTAGAGCTCCCGCATCCTTTTGACGTGCCATGGGCTGGTACGAGTCCGGTACTTCCTCCCGGTCCAATACCGGATTGGGGCTGGGTCTGGAGGGATGTACGGCGGGCGGCTCATTAAACACCGCAAAGACCCTCGCACTCGTTCCCGAAGAGGGAAAGCTGGTTTTTGTCTGGCACGCTGCCCAGTTCAACTTGGTCAAGAGGCTTGCAGCTACTGTGCAAGTAAGCGGTTCCACGAAGAACTGCGGTTCCGGTTTGTTGCTTCAAAACTTCGCGCAGGTCGTAATCAAACTTTACTGCCTTGGCCCATTCTTCCGGTTCATTGTTCCGTAGGCGCTTCCATTCGTGATCGGAATGAAAGGGACAGTAAACGCAGGCTGATCTTGGCGGTTGAGGGTAACCGTTGCGCTGCATCCACGATAAGCAGTCTTGCCGCGTCATCTCTCGGTCGATCAACGGAAAGATGTTTTTGGCCCATCGCTCACGGCTTGGCTTCATGCGGTGAACTTCATCCAGCGAAATGCCTATCCATTGAACGACGTTGATCTCCTTGGATCCGCGCCGGACCCCCCCCAACTCGCGTGCCTTTTTCAAGATGACCTTCACCTTGAAGTCAGCCGTACACTTACGTCCGAGCAGACCCTTTCCTCCTTCTGCCTTCAGAACATAGGCAGGAATCATGGTTTTGACATAGATGTTGCCCGTGTTCTTACTGACTCTGGTTCGGAGTTGCTCTGCTGTCAGGCTTCCCGCTGTGACTCGGTAAACAGGAAAGGGCAACTGGGTCTCCAGCCAATCCAGCCACTTGTAAACGCTTTCGGGTTCAGCCTGGGTGTCGGCAAAAATTGCCGCCTTGGGCATCGGGCCAACCTCACCCTTGGCTGCCATTAGGGCTAGGGTCGATGATTGGACTCCAGCCCCGAGGCTGATGAGATGTATGGGATCAGGCATTGGAAAGTTGTTGGATGATGTACTTTTGCGCTGCTGGGTCGAGGGCTGACCACGGCTTATCAGCGTTGTCGGGATTTTGCGCGTTCTCCCGCACCCACTCCCGCCAGCCGGCAGGCTCGTCCTGCTGCTTGGATTGCGTACGGTTAAACGTACGGGGATCTGATGCGACTAGGCCAATCGGGCGGTCTGTCATGGCC
>Ga0208644_1001465_pt1 | contig 19664 bp, 19 predicted proteins | sample VirMetDEL_Nov_18_FD_184517 | JGI IMG/M metagenome (GOLD analysis project Ga0208644, IMG submission 184517) | Aqueous microbial communities from the Delaware River and Bay under freshwater to marine salinity gradient to study organic matter... | ecosystem: Environmental > Aquatic > Marine >...
TAATCCAGAGTATGGTTTTAGAGCAGGCGGTGTAATAGAAACAACGTTTGCTGTTATTGTTGAGCTTGCGCCCTGAACAGTTTCTCCTGCTCTAAATTTTTCACCGAGACCGTTTGTTACGATAGAAGATACCTTTAACACGCCTGCTGTTCTTGTTGCATTACTATTAGCAAAATAAACTAGTCTAGCTTTTGTTCCAGAAGAAAGACCAGTTATAACTTCGTCTGCAGTGAAATCTCCAGTAACATCATTTACATTAATACGAGTTGTCTGATCTATTACAGGACTATTTGCTACACTTCCATTAGCAAGAAGTGGATCACGAAGTAGACCAATCATTCTGAAATCGTTATTGGTTGGGAATGTATTAGATTCTGAACCAGCAACACGAAGATCGATCATAATATTGTCTGCAAACAATTCATCTACTGCATCGGCACCATGACCATAAAGAGGGGATATAATAGGTTTAGCAGTAGCACCAAACCCAGCATTTGCAGTTATAGAAACATTTGCAATAGAATAATTTTTACCGAGGTTCACCATTGTAATTTCGCGAACCTGACCGCCATAAGTATTTGAAACGTATGCTGTTGCTTTATTATTAGCAATAAGCCCACTATCACCAAATACAGTCACTAGCGGAGAAATTAAATACTGACTTGATGTATTTGGTAGCGTTGTAAAAGCGCCATTTACTGTTACAGTATTATTAGCGCCAACATAACTTAAAATTTTACGAACCTGACCAGCACCAAGACCAGATCTAATGAACAATCCAGATCCAGTATAGATACCGTTTGCCGTATTAGCAGATGATGATAATTTTACTACAGTAGAATTAGATACTGACTGAAACGACCCTGTACTATACAGATAGCCAGAACCATTAGCAATTACTTCAATATGATGAATCGCGCCATTTGAAACATTTTGTTGAACTTCCCACTGTGCACTACCATTGTTTGCTGTTAATGTTTTAACAGGAATCCAATAATCATTCATAAATTTCAATCGATCAGCTGAAGAAACGGTAAACAAATATTTCCAACGATAGCCATCAGCAGTAGAAATAATTGAAGTACTGGTTCCTGTTGGTTTTACAACAGAATTGGCGCCTCTTGCGTTTTCTATACACTTGTATATGTTGTAATCATTGGTCATCACATAAAATTCTTTAGATACCATATTGGAATCAATGTCATCATATTGAGTATATAAATGATTATTAGCCCAGTCGATTCTTTGCACGACATGAGAAACATCTGATGCCTGAATTCTTTTTAATGAAATTATGTTACGCCAAACATCAAAGTATGTATTCTGATATGAATCTACTGGAGTTGGTGGGCTTGCTTCACTGAAAGATTTTCTTATATAAACATTTGCGCCAGTTGTATTACTTGAAGAAGGTTGGCTAACTGAAACAAATGTTTGTGCTGTTGGGATTGAATGTACTCTAAATGTAGATGCCTGACCAGTAAGATGAACATTATCACCAACATTTAATTCTGTTGTGAAATAAGTTCCTTGACCAACAAATGTGTTTGAACCGTTAGTAAATTTAACAGTTCCTGTCAATTGAACAGTATTTGCATATGGGATATTTCTACCAATGTAATAATAATATTGTGTGGGCGCGCTCTCAGAAAATGATTCTAAGAACTGAATTGCGTTATGTAATCTAAAATGGCGAGTAACAATTCCGGGCATTATGCTGAAGCAGTATATGTTACGTTAAGAATATCACCAGAAACAACCGACTTATCACCGCCTGTAAACTGGCCAGCAGAGAATAACACACCAAGTGTTGTTCCCTTAGTTGAGTTTGTAGAAAGGAACGAGCCAGTTACTGTGCCGCCCGCGCCGCTAGCTGTAAAACTAGCAGCAGCAGAAGTCGCTTTTGACCCGCCTGAAGCAGAAGAAAAATTAGGCTGAACACGATTTGTTTCGGCGTAATTAGTATATTCTGACCAACCAGCATGAGAAGCAGCAGTATCTCCAACTACAATCTGAAGAAATCCTGTTGCATCAATTAGACCAATATAATGAGCCGCAGTATAAGAACTTCCAGATAGATATTTATCTAAAAGATCATTTTTACCTTCCGTTGTGACAAGATTAATAATCTCATCTTTCCATTTCAAATTACCGTCTGAATCGAAACATTCGATTTCATAACGACCATGTAGATCTAGGCTATTCACGGTTTTGGCTCCTTTAATTACTAAGGCGTCTGAAAAATCTTTAGTGTTGATTTTATCAACGGACATCTCTGAATTCCCTTTATTTATAATAAAAAAATTTATCCCGGAATGTAAATATAAGCATTTGCTGTATTGCCAGGAGCATATTCTGTACGAATTGTGAAGTATGTATTAGATATAATAGCATTAACCTGATATTGGTAGGCGATTGCGTTTGATGAACCAACAGGCATAATAAGAAGCTGAGATCCATCTCCCCCAACATTAATAAGACCTGTATTTGCACTAAATGAAGAATTCGCAAAGTACGAATTACCAGCAGAATTTGATACTAGTCTCGTAGTACCATCAAGAGTACCAACTGGCCAGTACCCATAGTCGTCGACCTGAGTTGATGAATATGTATCAATAACATCATTAGCAACTTGGATAGAAACAAATAAATTTGGAGCAAGTTGCAGTTTTGTTACTGCATTAATATCTGATAGAGATACTGATTCGGTTCCATTGATTACATTGAATGTTCTGTAAGAATCAAATGTACCATTAGATGAGAAAGAATCAACTGTATTACCAGGAAGTACTGTTATCGATTGCCATTCGTCTGTTATGCTTATAGATTCGACAAGACCCATATCTTGGATTCTTGATTGAGAAAGCACAAATATAGGCGGTAATATAACATTTGACGTAATGGTATATTCGCCAAACATTTTAGTTCCAACCGGATGTAAAACGTCTTTTATTATTTGCTTATATTTGGAAAGAACTTCGCTAACTTTAATAACATAAGAAAAATCTTGATAATAGTAATTATCTTGAAGTCTATTATTCCAACTCAGAAACCCTTTAGTATCAATGTATTTTCCTGGAAAAGTAATGACGCCAGAAGTAATTGGTAATCCAGTACCATTAAACGTTCTTTTGTTATATTCATAATTTATGATAGATGGATCAATAGCAAGATTTTCATCATCTTCTGTGATGATGTCATTCAACTCTTCATCGAGAATTAGATATACGCTTTTATTTCTTACAGAAACGCCTGAATGTGAAGAAAGGTAAACCGTATTACTGATTGTTGTATTTCTTATAATAGATGTTTCAGATCTATTAAAGTTTTCGCCAGGATTAGTTACATTAATAGAAACAATCGTGCCAGCAAGATTATTTGCAGTAACAACAGCATTTCTACCAAGAATGCCACCATATCCATCTGGAGCATCAAGACCACCAATAACATTATCAATTACGGTTAATATTGGTAAATTTTGCTGATATCCGCTACCAGGATTAATAATAGATATAGCATTAATGCTATATAAATTTTCAGTTCTAAATGTTAATGCTTGTGATAATATCGTAGAGACGTTTGCACCAGCTAAACGAACATAAGCATTTGCACCAGTAGTTAGTGATGTTGTTGGAGAAGTTGCTGTTATAAATGATTGAGCACTAGTAACAGAATGAACTCTTAGAGTATTAGCAACACCTTTTACACGAACAATATCACCAACTGCTAATTGAGTATTAAATAAAGTTCCTTGACCAATTACTGTATTAGAACCGCTTGTTGTTTTGAGAGTTCCCACAAGTTTAGTTAATACAGTTGCACTGTTAGCAGAATTTTTAGCAAAAAATGTTGAATTTAGAAGAACGTCTTTTACTGAACCAATAGTATCAATATTATATGTTGTTGGATTATCATTTCTCGTATAAGAATCAACTTTTGCAGCAAATCCAGTACCAGAACCATTAGTTGCTACAATAGTAGCACCACCCAATGTATATCCAGATCCTTGTTTAATAAGTTTTGCTGTAACTGCACTATCATTTGTTACTGCTGTAACGCGACCTTCAGCTACACGTGTAGATCCTGCACCGCTTATTTCTACAGAATCTCCTACACTATGTCCAGCACCACCAGTTAAAACTGATATTTCTCTAATAGAACCTATCTGTGCGTCAACAGTAACAAAATCTGAATTATTTTCTGATAGAATCTTTTCGCCATCTTGGAACGTCCCTATCACATTCTCAAGGCTCAAATCATAAACAGTAACGCCAGAAACAATAAGTCTTTGTGTAGAAAGAACTGAAGCACGAGCACCAGATATCTCGCCTCTAATTCTTTTGGTTTCTAATGTTTGTGGATTGACAGTAAAAGGTTCTGTAACACGCAGTTTAACTTCTTGAATCCATCTGCCATCTGAAGCGCGAAGAATATCATCACCCGGATAATAAAAATCAATTTCTTTATTATACAAAACACGGAATAAGAATTTATACGATTCCTGAGAACCACGAGAACGATAGAATTCTCGAATATGTTTTGCCAGTAGTGCCTTGTCAGCCAAAGCTGAAGAAGGAATTTGAATCATAAACTCGCGACGGAAATATTCAATGAAATCGTTTACAGTTCTATCGATATCTTGATTATCATATAACGAACGAACAGCATTACCAGCAGATCCAGACTGCTCCATATATTCATAATATGCCTTTAGAAAGGCAATAAATTGCGGACCTTCCTCTCGAATGAACGCAGGAAACTGCGACTCAATCTGAGAAGAGATTTGTTTAATTATTTCTTCAGATCCTACAATTCCAGCCATTAGAATGTATACGACTTTCTAGAAGGAGTTAATAGTGTTGCAGTTTGTCCAACCGTTTCAATATTTGATGTTGTAGCCAAAGTAACACCAGTTACATCATCGACAACACTAACTTCTGCCTGTGATAAAAGAACTATTTGATTACGAATAGGTTGAATATTATTATTGACTGGAGCAGCAATAATTGATATTGTATCGCCATTATAGTTTGAAGGTAAGAAATCATTAATACTGATTATACCGCGCTCATAGTCGATAGTTCCTGCATTATAATTTATATACGAGCGCCCAAGCCTAGCGTCTGCCGATTTATAGTATATTCTAAGAGTACCAAACCCATTATCATCGAAATAACAATTGTATCCTTGATATGTAAATGAAGATGATGTTATAGAACCGAAACCAGGGTGGGTAGGCACACCAGAAATTAATGAACTTGTTCCTAATCTCTGTAGAGTATTATTGAAGTTGATTGTATATGAATTGATATTGGTTGTTGATGGTGAGAACGTTTTTCTCAAACGAATGACTGCTGTTGAAGTTTCAATAGCATCGTTTACGTCGTCAATATATTCTAAGAACTTAGAGTATCTAAAATTTTTATTAAACTGAGAAAGATATTCAGACTCATAAGAGATAATTCTGTTTGAAATGATACTAGCCATTTCACCAGAACTATATGTTGTTTTGGTAGTATTATATCTCGTAATGACGCTAGGAATAACGTAAATATAGGTTGGATCAACTATCTCAACATCGATAGACTGAACATTGTATTTTCTCAATGAAAGTCGAATATCATTCTTTCTGTTAGAAGAAACAATGGTTCCAATTTTTGGTTTTGCTGCTACGAACACTTTACCATAGATTGGAGGTTCGTTTTCTTCACCGCCCCAAGTAGAAACAGCAGCGATATCTGGATAATCGCGTAAAATGACACGCTCATAATCCTTACCAGTAACAGTTCTATTTTGCGTTTCATACATACGCGGAGCATTGAAGCGAATAGATTCGATATCTTCAATTTCAGCACCACCAGTAGCACGACCAACAGGTATAATGTAAATAGAACCTTGTCCGTCTATTTCGGATCCTGATAAACTATAATTGTTTGCTCCGTTAGGAATGGAACCATTGCATACTCTATAAGAGATTGCAATCTGACTGCCAGTTACTGGTTTCTTTCCTAATACATTATCGCCAAAATAAACCTTGTATTTCTGATCACGGTCTGCGTCAAAGAAAAATACTTGTGAAGTTGAAGTGACGTCAAATATATCAGAGGCAGGAATATATGTTTGTGTATTACCGTTTGTAGTAACAGTTACCGATATGCTGTTTGTATCGACGTTTCTGTTTGGAAGAACAAACGAAGTATTAGAAGAACTGCTGTAGGTGTATCTATGAGTTACAGGCGTCCCTTCTACGATATTAATATGCTGAGCAAACCCAAGAGTAGAATTGGCTGAAATCGTATATGTTCTTGGGGTTACAAATGTATATGAAATGCTGTTTATAGATGTGATAAACTGTGTATTTTTTGGGACTGTGATTGAACGGAATGTTGTATTGGCTACGCTATTTGTGAATATGATTTTTACGTTTGCGCTTGCACCGCGAGCAGAAGTAGGAACATATCCTAGTGCCTTTGCTCGTGAAACAACATTATCATAAAATTGTGCTGTGTCTAGGAATCCTTCATTTGCTGCCATATTAGCATAGAATGAGTTGTAGTATGTGTTATATGCTAATAGATCAAGCAAAGTATTCAAAGCAGAGTCTGCGAAATCATAATCAGCAAATTCTGGTTTGTTAGCGATGTAGTTTCTAAGATTGGTCTTTATTGTATCAAAATTTAGACCAGATACTGTTAGATTTTCAGCCATTAGCGGACCCTATTAAGATTAATATCTAGCGAACTTGTGACGCCCGTAGTAATTGCGGTGTATACAATTTTAACTGTTATTCCGTTTTCATCAGGACTATCAGTAACATAGACTCCTTGCCCAAAACCGTTATTTTGTAACGAAACTCTAGGTTCGAAATTCTTGACTGCGGTAGTGATAGCAAATTCTATATCTGAAGATGTTAATGGATCCATCAGATCAAATAACTTGTTTCTTAGATCTGTACCATATGCAGGAGAAAATGGGCGCTCATATGTATTGGACAGAACCAGATATTTCAATGCTTGTTTTATTGAATCTTCATCTTTTTTTACGATCAAACTTCCTTTCACAGGGTGCCGACGGAACCCTATGTCGAAATCCTTAAAGGTAATTTTTCTTTTGCCAGGTGCAGTTTTTGTTCTTGGATTGAGCATGCTTTTTTCCTATTTTATTATTTATTCATGAAAAAAGTCTTGACAATCCAAGAATTACACTTTATAATAAGTTTGTAACGAAACGGTCAGTATATCAACTAAACTGTTGCTTAATAGTTGATTCGATTTGTTGTTTTTCATATTTTTCGATAGCGTCAAGTAATTCTACAACAGTTGTAGATTCATTAAGCTGTGGATATATCGCTCGTAATTCTGCTTCTGTTTTACTGGTAATCTTTTCTAGATCCGCACTAGCAGAGATATCAGCCTGTAGTTCCTCGATCTTTTCAAGAAGTTCGAGTTGTTTTTTCATATTTTCATCGTAAATAGAAATCACTTTGGCATATTGTCCAGAACCCCAAGCAGTAGTATTTGCGGTTGCTGTTAGTTTTTGTGTGCCTCCGGACGTTAATGCTGCAGACGTCTTCATCTGATTTAGATTATTAGTGATCGTCGAAGCAATCTGCATCAAAGAACCAACACTACCCATAAGAGTTCCCATAGAACTACCGCCAGCACTAGAGGAGAATAGATTCTTAGGCTCGATTAGCTTTTTTGGTTTTTCAGCTGGAGGAGTTTTCTTTTCTGGCTGAGGTAGTTTGTCTGGATGTTTCGAAGCTGCTCCCAGCATCTTAAGACCAATACTGGCTCCAGTCATTAGCAAAGGAAGGGCTTGCATAAGGGCAGATGGCTGTTTATTCTTAACAGCATTTGTAGCCATTCTTGCGATGTTATTAACGTCGACCTGCGGAAAGTTATTAGCGATTCTTGCGTGTTGTTTTGCATAAGCAGGTTTGTTGTTAGCCACTGCTACAAGCTGAATCACTTCAGTCTGTAAAGAAATTACATTATTGGAAGAAGCAATACCCGAACTTCCTCCATTGTCACTATCTATACCCTTCATTAAATTGCTGGTGATTGCTGAAAATATAGTAGATCCTGGTCCTTTCAAAGCAGTATTCATTAGTGTGTTGACTGTAGATATCTTACTAATTATACTAGAAGCGGCACCACTTTTTCCGGGGACTTGTTTCTGAACTAGATCGATTACTTTCTTTACGGCTTCAACATAAAAATCTAATCCTGGCTTTGGTGTTTTTTGCATATTTGCAACAGTATTGGCGTTTTTTCTTGCCTGTGCATCTAATGCTAATCTTATCTGCTCATTTATAGATTGCAATCTATCTGGTTCCAGCCTATCAACAATCTTTAGGCAATTGTTTGCGTGCATAGCATATGGATATGCTTCTGCTATTTCAATAACAGGAATCAGATCTTCCCGATATGTGTATTGTGTTCCTTTCCAATAATATTCATCACCGATTGATAGTTCGGGATACTTATTATCTTTCAGAAATTTTTCGTATGCTATATCTGTGTTTGCGCTCATCTATTATGGTCCTGAAAAAACACTGTCTGAACCTGCTGCAACCGAAGTACAACCTGTTATTGCGTCGCCCACTCTGCCAACACCTTTACCATTAGCAAATACTGTAGTAGATCCAGTTGTTATTGGAGCATTATGTGGAGGACAAGGAGATCCAGGAACTAGATGTACTGTATTAACGTCGCCTTGTCTGGAAACAGGTCGACCATTAATAATAACATTACCTGAGCCTTGTGCTCTCGCCATTGCGCTACAATGTGCTACATCGGCATCAGCAATTCTAGTAACAGCGGGCATTAATCATCCTCGTACAGTGCGTCGTAGTAATTATCTATGAATGTTGCCGGAACTATCCAGTCATTGTATATCTTTTGAGTCATCTGAATAGTTTCGGAACCATCAATTACTATATTAAAAATCTTAGTTCTATAGCTACTAGTATCTTGATCTAAATTAAAAATAAGTTTATTGTTCGGAACATTATACGAATTTACTACTATCGTAGGAGTTTCTAATAGATCACTACTATCTATTGCAACATAATGATAATAATCTAGAAATGGATCTAGATATGTTCCGCTTATAGTAAAAGAATCTGATCCTGTAATAGTTATAGTTAAATTAGATTGTGCATCTCCTTCAATGGTGCAAGAAACAGAAGAAACCGATCCAGTATTTGAAGTCACTTGAACACTAGCACTAACAGGTATATGCTGTTGTCTAGTGAGATCTTCTATACTGTTTTCTTCACCTCCAGCTGGAGAAATGACCAGTTCATACGCCATTAGTTTCTCTGCTCATCAATTCTTTAAGTTTTTCACTCCATTGTTCAATTTCTTTATGTTCTTCCTCAGTGTGTGGTCCTTCGGGGATTGCTGGCATAAACTTAATAACATTATCAATCTTTTCTGGTATATCATCGAAGCTATTATAGGTTTCCATCTTACCATTTACAAGAACAACAAATTCGTGATTCATATTAATTCCTTCGCAGATATATTTTGAAAGATACTCCTCATCATTTTCTGGAGGATTAAGATCAATCCTTGGTGCCTTTTCTACGAGATGTTTCTTTGACTCTATATGAAAAACATCTTCAGCATTCATTGTAATCTTTTTAGCATTAAAATCTAAATCACCATCAACGTCAAATGACATACTTTTATAACCTGAAATCTTCAGATTATTTTCTTCATCAACAGTGAAGAGTACTTCACCAATTTGTACACTATTATAATCAAGTTTCTTAAGCATTAATCGTCTCCAGCGCCCCCAGTTGGATTGTGGTCAAGTCTTGGAGCATTAACAATAGCACCACCAAGAGCATTTAGTTTGACTGTTCCGGTTGCAGCTATGCCAACTTTAGATCCACCAATACCAACAGAGCCGCCCGCAGACATAGAATGTTCTCCACCAACCATTGAAATTTTATCACCACTAACAGAAGCTGTTACAGTTCCTTTAGTCGAATTCTGAACATCTCCATTATAAGTTAGATTAGTTTTACCGCCAACAGTTTGAGCATGGTCGCCGCCGTTTTTTATATCTACACGATCGTTCCATGCTGTTGCCCAGTTCTTACCTTCTTGCGTCATATTTTGAGCTGACTTCATATCAATATTGCCGCCAGTAGATTTGACGCTGACGCTTTTGCCTTCAAGATTTAATTCTTTCTCAGCACGCAGAGTAAGATTACCTTTCACAGAAATTAAAAAATCTTTTGCAACCACAATAGTTCTGTTATCTAAATTGATATCCATGTGAGTGCCTTTTGCTCTAAAGGCAACTTCTCCTGTATCATTTATCTGAAGATACGAACCTGCTGGATGTTTGATCCACAATTCACGATTGCCAGGAGTATCTCCTGCTCTTATTTCAATACCCGATTCTGTTCTTGCTAAAATTTTAGTTCCATGCCATTCAGGTTTATCATATCCAGTTGCAGGTTCTTTTTTTGCTCCACCAGAAGATTGTGAAGGGGTGCCAGTAGCATCAGTGGGAGGTTTTAGATTTCCATTCGAATCATAATTAGATGCTGGTTGGACAATTATGTTTTGTCCACCTACACTAAAAGATTGACCTGGAGTTGCTCCAGCAGCTAAGGCTGTATCATTTAATTCTTTTGACATAATTATCCTACACTATTATCCCGCCGCTTGCATTGACTCCAGTTCCAGCAGGAATGCTTATCGGAGCAGCTTTCTTAACATCAGCTGCATCATTTATTAAATTTTTAACGTCGTTAGCATTAAGCCCGCTTGGCATTTCTTCGCCACTATTTCTCAATGCTTCTAATTCATTAGAATCTGGACCTTCTGGAACATCTCCGCCTCCACTGCTACCTTTAGTAGCTTTGTTTTCTGCTTTCTTTGGGACAGGAGCGCCTTTGCCACCGCTTCCATATTTCTTTTTCTTTAGGTCTTTTTGTTCAGAAGACTTAGCAAATTCTTCTTTACCGCGAGCATGTAAGTGTGTAGAAGAGTCGTCATTTGTAGCAGGATGAGGACCAGAAGATCCACCGCCACCAAATGCCCCCATAGCAGCATTCAACAGAGTCATTCCAAGTTGCAGTTTTTGCATTCTTTGGATTTTTTTCTGCAATGTTTGGTCTTGTGCTGCAGCATCATCGACGCTTATTCTAAGTTCGCCAGCAGTAATTTCTGAAGCAATTATATTTTTATTTTTATCTAGGACAAAAGCATCAACGTCATATACGCCAGTTGTTAACGGCTCATCGAAATGTAGTTTCCAAACATTCGGAATCTGATCTTCATCAAGACCAAGATTACCATCAAATAATTCATAAGATTTATAGTCAACACGAACAAGAATAGTTTCGCCCTGATCACGATCGAGCGAAACCGTTCCAATTATAGTTGGAGTAGTGTTAGAAGTTGAAAGTGGTGTTACGGTAATTTCTGCCATGACTTACTTAGGTTTTGATTCTTTGCCGCGATCGGAGTTTTTGTGTTGAACGTGAGGAATGCTACCAAGAATTAGGGGACACTGTTCACTATCTTCACCATCAAACCAAATTCCAATAACCCAAGTTCCTTCAACCAATCCTGTAGGAGAAGCACCAACGCCGCTCATAGCTGCAGAAGTTGTTGGTAGCATTACTTGTGCCCACGGACATTGCGCTGCAGGAAGATCTGGTGGATTAGTTCCAACGATTCTTACCTTACAAGAACCAAGTTTTCTATTATCTTTCTTTCCAGAATATTGTCCTGTGCCGCGATCGACAACTTGTCCATACCAATATCCACGAAGAGTAGACATAAAAGACATTAACCATTCTCCTTATCTGCATCAGTCACACTTTTTAATTCTAATATGTTTCTGCCAACTACTGTATTTTCAGATCTATAAACAACAACGCGATTAGAAGTAATTAAATAAGATCCAGAACGTTCATCTTTAGATGCTTCTTCCGAAGGTTTAGCAAGGTTAAACGTACATTTTGTTCCCACTTCATGTTTCGCTTGAAATGGAACCTGAATAGTTATTACTCTGTTATCTAATTTATGTGCTTTCTTATTAGATGCGGTGTTCTTAGCACCTTCTTCGTTGCTTTTTTCAACTTCTTCACTTTGTCTTTTATTGAACTGAGAATCTTTATCTGTATTGTGCCAAAATAAAACTTCAGTTCTTGTTATTTCCCCTTTATCATTTTTTCTTTCTACTGTTTTTTTTCTTCCAGTATAGGGGTCTACATATACAGTTTTAGTTCCTGCAGCGCCTTTAGAGTCAATAGCTGCTTTGTTTGAGTTTGTATTGTCGTAAAATGAAAGAACTGATTGGTTAGGATCGCCTCCTTCAGCGCCAATATTTGCTTGCTTCACTTCAAAGGTTTCGCCGCTTCCACCTTCATCAATTAAAGATTGAAGATTTTTGATCTTATATCCTTTGAACGTTTGATAAAATATTCTTTGTCCATCTTTACTAGCAGTCTTACCACGTTTATTAGCCCAGTGCATTACATGTAAAGCTGATTTGTTTGTTGGCGTGTAATTTGCTTTGCCTTCAGTTTCTTCTACATCAATTCCAGGATTATTATCGGAATCCTTCATGTAATGATCATCAAATATTTTCTTTTCAATATCAGATATCTTTTGACTTTCATATGCTTTATCGACTTGTGTCTTTGGATTTTTAATAAGTTCTTTTGGAAAAGCTGTAAGCGTGTATTGATCTAGATTTTGTTTTATGCGAGAACGATCAGAGATATTTGCTACTCTTAATGTAGCATTAATCGGACTTCCATTTGCGTCTGAAATAGAAATTTCTACCTTTGCAAGATTGTCTTGCAGTTTTGCTTTAGTGTAAAAATCAGCACCATCAGCAATAGTAATCTTTGCTGAAATTCCTTGAGAATATATGCTTTCAAATAGTTCAACTCTCTGCACTATAGCAGAAGCGTCGTTACCATTGATAGTAACCGATTTGAAACTAGCTAATCCGGCTGTAGAAAGACTCATCTAACGAAATTCTCTGTATCAAATATTTTTGGATGTTGATCTTTAACCTGATCAACAAGGTTAACATCTAGAAGAAAAATCTTACGTCTATATTCATTTAAGTTGGTTTCATAATCTAGCACAGAAACGGATCTTCTTTCCGGAACAGTCAACGCAGCATAAGTTGTGTAATCGACTTCAATAGTTTTTTCTGGAATTACAATAGTTTCATAATTTGAAACATATTCATTTTCTTGTTGTACAATCCATTCATAGTGATGTATCGTTTGTGCTGCTACCGAAACGCTTCCATACTTTTTAATTATATAAGAATTGAATTGATCATACCCAAGTGGCCACTCAAAGTATGGATCTTTGATTTCATTTGTAAGAAGAACGAGCCAATCTAGTCTTGTATCATCATAATAATCGTATGCTACAGTGTCTGGACGATCGCCCTCTTGTAAAAAATATTCATCGAATACAACTTTACTGCTGGAAAGAAAACTTGAAATCGAGAATCTTCTCGTGATATCAGTCGCATCTATTGGAGAAGAAATGCCTTTGAATGAATATTTTTTTGTTGGAAACGGAGTAAAGTAAAACATAAAGATCCTTTAACTAAAATCCTGTACCCAAAATGCCAGAAAGCGATTGTTTTGTTACAATCTCTACTTCTTTAAATGTGATATTCAATTGCACTTCGGCAGGAGCGGGATCGTTTTGGTTCGAATCGCTGCGCTTATATGCAGCATAACCTTGTGGTTGAAAGTCTACCGTAATAGAATCAATAACAGCTGGTTGAAACTTATGTAGAAATTTATCTTTAGAAAACTTTATATTAAAAAATTCTGGATATTTAAGAAATGCGCCTCCTCCAGTATATGCAGGATGTGCATAATAGATAAGAGCATCTGTTATACTTTTTATCGCAACTGATTCGTCATAGTTCCTTGGAGATAGCCGCCAACTATAAGAAAATGTTCTGAAATTCATGCCAGTGAACAATAAGATTTTTTGTGGATTTTGCGCTACGCCTGCTGCAAGTTTTAGTGCGACATTTTGATCAATGCTTCCAGCAGTTATACCAGTTAATCCTGCTCCAGCTGCTTGGGCGAAACCGGACACAGATGCAGAAGCAGCCATAGTTGTTGCATTCGGCGCGCCGCCTCCATATAATTGTCTATCATATGCTTTTGCTATATTTCCCGGAAAACCTAGATTTTTATCTTCATATGATGGATCATGTGCTGCTTGTAAATTGTTAGGAAGAGGCAGAACTATAGTTGCACCATTTGTTCCTATTAGATTTGCAAAAAATCCAGGGAATTGCCCCGCCAAAGAAGAAGCTAATACCCCATTAGTTGCCAATGCTCGCAATTCCATATAATTTCCATGCAGAGAAACGTCTCTTGGAAATTGAAGCGTTTGTCCTTTATATTGGTCAACCAAGGAAACACCAGAAGTATTTTTTGCTGCATATATAGCAAGTCCTGCGGCTGCAGCACCTACTGCTGCGCCAATCGTTCCCAGTTTTATTCTAGAGTTTCGTAACGAATTGATAGCATTACGAATAGTTGCAACTGATGGAATTGGAATATTTACCATACACATTTCCTTTTTGGAATTTACAAACTATTTATACGGTATACATAGGTATATGCCGCCATATAAAGGAAGATTTGTCCCTAAACATCCAGAAAAATATAAAGGCAATCCCACAAACATAGTATATCGTTCTTCATGGGAACTTCAATTTATGGGATTGCTTGATAAGAATCCTAATGTTCTACAATGGGCAAGCGAAGAAGTTGTTGTGCCATACAAATCACCGCTTGATAATCGATGGCATAGATATTTTCCTGACTTTATAGTTCGTATGCGTGATCGTGATGGAAAAACAGTTGTAAAGATGATAGAGATTAAACCTAGATCACAATCTGTTCCTCCCGAAGTTCGTAAAGACGGTCAGCGAATCACCAAGAAGTATCTGCGAGAAGTTGCGACATATGGCGTAAATAACGCAAAATGGGAAGCTGCCAAAGAGTTTTGTGCTGATCGCAACTGGGAATTCGTTGTTATTACCGAAGCCGACATAAAATTCATATAAATAGTAGGCTTTTGGAGGGCAGTAAAATAGTCGCTTACGTTTTTGATAGAATACTAAGAAGAGCGTCCAATCAGGGCATCACGCCATCAGTGAAACGTGATGCCCGAAATTGGTTTCGCACAGCTGCGCGCAACACAACTGCTAATCCTAGCAGAATGATTCGAAGCAGCACAGAAAGACTAACAACATATCCGTTGATTGGTCGAATGTATCTTTTTCAGTACGATCCAAAGGGAAAAGATACGCTTCCATATTACGATAGATATCCACTCATTTTTCCAATTGGTTCTACTAGAACTGGCGGTACGGCATCAGCTGGCGGTTCCTTTCTGGGAATCAATATGCACTATCTGCCTCCTCCTCTGAGAGCGAGACTAATGGACGCATTATATGATACTGTTACCAATGATAGGCTTGACGAAAATACAAGACTGAGGTTATCATACAATATTCTAAATCAAGCAACCAAGTATAGATTCTTTAGACCATGTATTAAGAGATATCTTATATCTCATGTTCGCACTAAGTTCTTTTACATCGAGCCCAGTGAATGGGATATGGCTTTGTTTTTACCGCTCGATAGATTTGTTGGCGCTAATAAAAACGCGATATATCGCGACAGTAGAAACAGGATATAAAGATGCCTTTCAACATTAATGATTTCAATTCGGCAATTTCAAAAACGGGATATGGCAGAACAAATTTCTTTGAAGGATTTATTCTAGGTGGTCCTGGTAGTTATATTCCAGGGGGCGGAAATCAGACCAAGAAATACGGATCTGATGAAACTAGATTTAGAATTGAAAGCGTCAATCTTCCAGGAAGAAATCTTTTGACTTTAGATCAGAGATATCATGGTCCAGTAAGACAACTTCCATATCTTGCTTCTTATCAGCCATGCACAATGACTATTATTCTTAGTCAAGATTATCGTGAACGCGAAATGTTTATGAGATGGCAAGATTTTATGGTAGGTCATTATAGAACAGCATATAATCGTTCGGATTATGAAGCCCAATTTGATTCTAAGTATTATGACGAAGGCATAGGAACGGTTATGATTAATGTGTATTCTAATTCTACGTTAAAACCAAGCACACGGTCTCGCGCAGAAAACTATGAAACACAGTATTCGATAATTCTTGAAGAAGCGTTCCCGATATCTGTGAATGATATTGCTATGTCTTGGGGAGATGAGGGATATGCCCGTCTAAACGTAGAAATGCGTTATAGATATACAACAGAAGTACATAAAACTTTTAGCGATCAGACCAAAGCAGAAAGTGATAGACAAACTAGAGCTGGCGGCGGATTTGGCTTTGCTAGTTCTGCTTTTTAATATAAACTAAAATAAAATGGAGTAAATTATGGCATTACCGAAAGTTGCTATTCCTAAATTTTCTGTTATTTTACCATCAACCGAACAGAAAATATCATTTAGACCGTTCTTAGTGAAAGAAGAAAAGGCATTGTTGATGGCAGCACAATCTGAAGATGAGAGTGCTATGATTGATGCAGTAAAAGATGTTGTTTCTGCTTGTGTTGATGAAAATATTGATGCAAGTAAATTACCCTTTTTTGATGTCGAATATTTGTTTTTGAATATTCGCGCAAAGTCGGTTGGTGAGATTATCGACCTTGAATATAGACATAGCCAAGGAATGAATTATAAAGGCGAAGAGTGTGATGCGTCAACACCAGTAAAAGTCAATCTAGAACAAGTAAAAGTTCAGAAGCTAGATGAACATACTAGTAAAGTTATGCTCACTGATAATATGGGCGTTGAATTGAGGTATCCTACTATTGATAACTTCAATGAAGTCGCAAAAGGTGAAGACGAATTAAAGTTGCTTGCGAATTGTATTAAATGTGTATTTGATGATGATAACGTATATGATCCAGATAACCTTCAAGACTCTATCGAATTTATCGAAGGATTGAACAGTGAACAGTTTGGTAAACTTATGAACTTCTTTAATACTATGCCAAAACTAAGACACAAGATTACATATAAGTGCGTTGGTTGTGGACAAGAGGATACTGTGGAACTGGAAGGGCTTTCTGATTTTTTCTAATGACCCTTTCTCACAATAGTTTGTCAAACTATTTTCAGACTAATTTTTCTCTTATGCAACATCACAAATATAGTTTGACAGAGATTGAGAATATGATTCCGTGGGAAAGGGAAGTCTACGTCAAACTATTAATAGATTATCTTGAAGAACTAAAACAACAACAAGAACAAAGAAGATTTTCAGGATAGGTAAATGGCGACTGCCACATCAGATAAGAGAGATGCAATGAAGGGAGTAATTCCTTCATATATAAACGCACGTTCTAGAACTGCGAAATCTGGTGAGCCAGAATTTATACCAGAATTTATAAGATTCATTTTACCGATAAAAAGTAATCTTTCTCAAATAAAATCTAAAATTGATAAACTTACTGCCGATCAGAAGGTAGTTTCCAGTCTTTATCCAAAATTTTTTGCTGCTAATGAAAAATCAATATCAACTATTGTTAGGGAATCTGAACTAACAACTAATTTATTATTAGAACAACAAAAAGAATTTCAACAAGCAGTTCTAGCAAAACTAACTGGCATACAAACTGCAACAAGAGCAGCCGGATCAAAAACTCGCCCCGGAAGACGACCAAAAACTGGAGCATCTAGAGCAAATCGTTCGCGAGAACTCACTAGAACCGCTAGATCAGCTGTTAGATCAGGACGAGCAGCACCTGGTCCGAGTAGTACTGGTGATACATCACAAACTTCGGGCGGAACAAATTTTAGAAGCGGTCCAAGAAGAGCAGAAGTGCTTCGTCGCGCCAAAAATATAAGGTCTATAAGAACGCAAAAAGCAATCTTTGCTCTAAAGACTGGTGCTATAGCTGGTGCAGGTTTAGGAGCAATCGTTGCTACTTCTCTTCTTAAAAGTAAACCACCAAAGCCCATTAGTCAACCTCAAACAAGAAATGATGACAGTTCTTCTACTAGAGATCAGAGAGAACCTCCTGTTGGTTCTCCACAAAGGACGCCTCAGTCAATAACCAATTTAACTGGGTCTAAGGCTGAACGCGAGCAAGCATTAATAAATGCAGCCAAACAAGCCGGAATCACAGACAAAACAGAACTTGCTCAGTTCATGGCGCAATGGGCGCACGAAAGTGGTAACTTCAAATATATGCAAGAAATTTGGGGTCCTACAGCAGCACAAAGTAGATATGAAGGACGCCGCGATCTTGGAAATACGCAAGCAGGAGATGGATATCGTTATAGAGGTAGAGGATTTTCACAATTAACAGGTCGTTCAAACTATAGAACAATTGGGAATAGAATCGGTGTAGATTTAGAAAACAATCCAGATCTAGCATCACAACCAGATATTGCTGCCAAAATTGCTATAGAATATTGGAAGACTAGAGTAAAAAACAAAGTAAGCAACTTCGAAGATACAAGAAGCGTAACGTATTATGTGAATGGCGGTTATAACGGATTAGATGATAGAATTGCTAAATTTGCTGCTTATAAACAAAAAGATTTTTCAGTTGGTGCTCCTGCAGCTAGTGTTCCGGTAACAGACGCAAGAGGAAATATACAGAGTGCTGCTCGTAATCAACAAACACAAACTGGTGCCGCTGGACCTTCGGCAGCTTCTCCTCCAGCAGGAGCAGCAACTGCTGTTGCCTTTGCGAGATCGGTTTTGGGATTACACGAAAGATCAAATAATCAACAACTAGTTGATTATATGAAAGCTGGTGGCGTTAGCATAAATCCAGCTAAAACTGCATGGTGTGCTGCATTTGTTAATGCTTCTCTTGCTCGGGCAGGAATTAAAGGGACTGGAAGTCTAGCAGCTGGCAGCTTTAATAATTGGGGAACTGCTGTAACTAAACCGGAAGAAGTTCAGGCTGGTGATGTTATAGTCAACAGAAAAAGGTCACCAAGAACTGGCTTAGTTGGATCTCATGTTGCTCTCGCCACAGGACCAGCCAAAAATATAAACGGGAAATGGTATATTCCTGCTATTGATGGAAATTGGTCTGATACTGTTGCCGAACATAATGAAGATAGTGGATACGACTTTAGCACACATAATATTCGCCGCGCCGGAGCATCAAGTTTAATTCCAGGATTCACTCCTCAAGCATTACCTTCTGCGCCAGGAACACCAACGCCTGCAGCATCTTCTTTAAGCAAAGAATCTAATGTTCCTGTAACAGATTCATCTGGAACTACAGGAACAGCCACAGGAACATCTTCTGGTTACACTTCTCCTGTAGATGGAGCAAGAGTCGGTAGTAAATTTGGTTATCGTATTCATCCTATTAAGAAAGTTCGTAGGATGCATACAGGCGTTGATTATAAAGCGCCAATGGGAAGTCCAGTAAAAGCAACAGCAGACGGTACAGTTCTCAGAGCAGGCTGGGCTGGTGGTTATGGTAATATGGTTGAGATCCAACATGCCGATGGCACCACCTCACGATATGCACATCTTTCTGCATTCAAAACTTCAGTCGGTAAACCAGTAAAGCAAGGTCAGGTTGTTGGTCTAGTTGGTAGC
>Ga0208644_1001466_pt1 | contig 19661 bp, 15 predicted proteins | sample VirMetDEL_Nov_18_FD_184517 | JGI IMG/M metagenome (GOLD analysis project Ga0208644, IMG submission 184517) | Aqueous microbial communities from the Delaware River and Bay under freshwater to marine salinity gradient to study organic matter... | ecosystem: Environmental > Aquatic > Marine >...
CCCAGTCGTTGACGGGGTTTACTCTAGGCGCTAGGTATTCAATAGATAACTTTTTCAGCGGTGCTATCGCTGAACTCATCATCGTTGACGGCACCCTGACTGCTGGTCAGATCAGCGCCACCGAAACCTATCTCGCAGACAAGTGGGGGATCTCGATCTGATGTCTGAAACAATCGCACAGTCGCAGAACGAAAATTACAGCAAATCGGTGGGCACGTCCGCTGTTGTGCTGGTCAAGGGCGGAGGCAACGACCAGTCGGGGTCGGGTATTGCCACGGTCGGCGGCACGATCAATGTGCCTCGGAGTGTGGTGGTTCATAATGCTCATGCTTCTCAGGTCCTGTATGTGGGGTGGGGGTCGGATGTTACTTCGTCGTCGGGGTTTCCGATTGCTGCTGGCGGGTACATGGAGTTTGAGTTGTTGTTTACGGATGAGTTGTGGGCTGTCGGGTCGGGTGCGGATACGGATGCCCGGGTGTATGTGTTGCACGGCAAAGGTATCACGTTCTCTCCGCTGGAGTTGTCCCCGGCGTTGTGGCTGGATGCGTCGGATGCGTCTACGATTTCCGACACTGGCGGTGCGGTGGACACTTGGGCCGACAAGTCCGGCAACGGCAACGACGTAACGCAGTCTACGGAAGCTGACAAGCCGACAACGGGCACCCGCACGCTGAACGGCCTGAACGTCCTCGACTTTGATGACAATGTTTTGGTAAACGCCACGTTTACGACGACATCACCCTACACGCTCATTGCAGTTGCCGAGTTGGATAACCAAACAAGCTCCGACTACCTCCTAAGCAGCAATCTTCTTGATGTCGTCTTGGGGTTTCAGAACGTAGGCAACGCAGTTTTCATCTACAACGATAGTCAACAGGTTGCGGGCGCGAACATATCGACCGGTTCTCATTTGATTGTCGCCACATTTGACGGTAGTAGCAGCAGCGTTCGTCTCAACGGGGCAAGCTACATCACTGGCACGGTTGGTACTCTGGGGATGAGTGATTTGTATGTCGGTCGCCGTAGTGATGGCGCTGGCATCTTTTACGGAGGGTTTGCCGAAGCTATCATCGTGGACGGCACTCTGACTGCTGATGAGATCACGCTGGTCGAGGACTACCTGACCGAGAAGTGGATCACCCCGGTGCCGGAGGCGTTGGGTGCGACGTTGTGGTTGGATGCGTCTGATACGTCTACGATTGTTGAGTCGTCGGGGTCGGTGTCGCAGTGGAACAACAAAGGCTCACTCGGCAACTTCACGCAAGCCATTTCGGCACTCCAGCCGACTACTGGTGCGTCAACGCTGAACGGGTTGAACGTGCTCGACTTCGCTTCCGATTATTTGGTTTCGGCAGATGCGGCGTCGGCATACAACGATCTGCACAACGGCGAGGAATACATCGTAGCGGCGGTTGTCAAGTTCGGCACTGTCGCCAATCCAAATGATTTTTACGGTCTGTTCGGCAACAATGCCCGAAGCACCGTCAACATCGGAGCAACACTCTATTTTGATGATCGTTTATCACTATCAAGAAACGAATGGTTGGTAAACCTCATCAGTAAAGGTTCTGGTGGACAGCCGGTAGCAGCCAACACTTCATCTGACAATTTCGTGACGCCAAACGAGTTTGCTGTGATCAGTCTGTTGGCCGATCCTGACAATGGAACCGCCGCTGATCGTTCAGGGTTCGCTGTGAACGACGGCTCATTGGTCAAAAATAACACCGACACATTCGCTGTTTCAGCGAGCGATGCGACATACACAATGCAGGTCGGGGCAGTTGGCAATTCCGTTGGAGAACTGACTGGTTCTGTTGCGGAACTTGTGGTTGTTACTGGTGCGAATGCTACGGAATCGAACCGCCAGCAACTGGTGACGTATCTGACTGAGAAGTGGGATGTTCAGCCGGTGCCGTTGCAGGTGGGTGCGACGGCGTGGTTTGATGCTTCTGATCCGTACACGATCATTGAAACGTCTGGTGCGGTTTCGCAGTGGAACGACAAGTCGGGCAACGGCAACGATCTGGTACAAGCTACGGGCACCTACCAGCCGACGACCGGTACTCGCACTATGAACGGTCTGAACGTGCTGGACTTTTCTTCCGACGCATTATCTCTGGCTGGGTTCACAACAACATCGCCCTACACAGTTATTGCAGTGTTTGCGCCGGACACGAATACGGGCACGCAATACATTTGGGCAGCAGACGGTACCACGGCGGTCGGGTACATGGGCGGTGACGTTTTCTACTTGTTGAACGACGGACTTGTGATAAATGGCAGCTCGGTCGGCACGTTCGGCGACGAACTTGTGTTATGGGAGAACGACGGAGCAGGTAGTCAAATCAGGCGAAACGGATCGGTCTACGCTTCGGGCACTGTTGGAACGGTCGGGATGGGAGAAATCAACATCGGAAATCGCGACGACTTCCTCAGGGCATACGATGGCGTCATAGCCGAGGTAATCGTTGTGGACGGCACTCTGACTGCTGATGAGATCAGCAGGGTCGAAAACTACCTCGCAAACAAATGGGGCATCACCCTCTAACGATCGGAGAAACAAATGACGATGCACTGGTACACATGGCAAACCAAGAACCCCGGCTTCGACACATGGCACACCGCTGTCAAAACCGGACTCGGAATGCCGTGGATCGGAGAGAACCAAGCAACCGGCGAACCAGAACCCGACGCCCAACAGACCACCGACTACACGGCGGTTGTCGAGGTGGCTGCGGATGATTGGCGTGCCCCGGTGTCGGACCTGATCGCAGGGACGTACCCTGACGGTTTGGGGACGCCGTGTGACCCGCCGCCCGAACCTGAACTGCCGTAGCCGTGAAACGCCGTAAGAAACACGAATGCGTAGTTGAAGACGGCTTAGAGTGTGTCGCCGGGTCGTTGTATGACAGCGTGCGGCGTAAAGCCCGCCCGGTTTGCCGATGTAAATGTCACGGAAGTGGTGTGTGATGCCTGAGAAGAAACCAGTCAAGAAAACAGTGAAGAAGGCTGCGAAGAAAACGGCGAAGAAGCCGGCGGTAGCCGAAACGCGTGATTGGAAACGTGTCGCTCAAGGGTTGGCTATCGAACTCGGCTGGTCCAAGAAGGATCTCGAGAAAGAGTTTGGTGATGCCAGCTAAGAAAGGTTTGTACGCGAACATTCACGCGAAACGTAAGCGGATCAAAGCTGGTTCGGGTGAACGGATGCGGAAGCCAGGGTGTGAAGGGTGCGGGGAAGAACCCGAAGACTGCTTCTGAGAAGGCGCGTCGCAAGTCGTTCAAAGCCCGTCACGGCAAGAACATTGCGAAAGGCAAAATGTCTGCCGCGTACTGGGCGAACAAGGAGAAATGGTGAGATACGACGAGTGGCTTGAGATCGGGCGACAGGCCGGGTACTGCTCGCGAATGATTTGTTTTGCGCACGACGTTGCGATGTCGGATGAAGAAATTCAGATGTTTGAAGATGGCGATGACCCGTGTGTGTGGGCGGTAAGGGTGGATCCTGATGGCACCTCCAAAGAAACCTCGTAGTCAGCTTGGTCGAACTGCCCGTTATTATCGGGACAATCCGAAAGCTGCGAAGAAGAAGCAGGCGTATGACCGGAAGTTCAACGCTCGTCGTTCTGAAGTGGTGAAACGTAACGAGTTGAAGAAGGCTCGTCGTGCTGCGGAGAAGCGTGGCGTTGATTTGCGTGGCAAGGACATGTCGCATACGAGGTCGGGTCGTATTGTGCCGGAGGACTCGAGCCGGAACCGTGCCCGTCAGGGTGCTAACGGCAAGTCAACGAAGAAGTAACGATGCCGTCTGGGAAGCACACCAGTACGGAGCAGTGGGTTCAGTATTTGTTGCTTCGCCGCGGCGGCGAGTCGATGCGTCAGTCTGCGATCAAAGCAGGCGTGAACTATCACTCGGCGCGTGATAACGAATCGGGTCGCACCTCGACGCGTTCGTGGATGCAAGCTAAAGAACAAGTTGACCGTATCGGGGTGTCTAAGATCCCGACGTATGACCAACTGGAACCTGAAGCCCAAGAAGCATTTGACAACATCGAAGCATTTGCGCTCCGTTACTTCGGCATCATCCTTCAACCCTGGCAGATCGAAGCCACCGAAAAAGTAAACGAACTGTTGAACACGATGACGGAGGAGTACATCGTTATCAACGCTCCTCCCGGTTCCGGCAAGTCCACGTTCTTTGCGAAGGTGTTGCCGGCGTGGGCGACTGTCCGTAACCGTGCCCTGAGGGGCATGATTGGTTCTTCGACGCAGCGGCTGGCTGAGTGGTATACGCGTCGTTTGCGAGCCGAGTTTGAGCGGGAGCATGTTGCCCGTGCCGAGTTGAACGATCAGAAGGTCGGGATTGCTGTTGACGCGGTGCGGACGATGCAGCAGGACTTTGGTGCGTTCAAACCGGATGCGAAAGAGATTTGGCGGGCCGAGGCGTTCACGATTCTGCAACCAGACGATCAGCCGTTGTCGCAGAAAGAACCGACATGGTCAGCGTTCGGGATGGATTCCGGTTTCTTGGGTGGCCGGTTTGATTTGGTTATTTGGGACGACGTGTGGGATCCACGCAAAATGCGTAACTCCGAATCGCGTTCCGACATGTACCGCTGGTGGGACGAGGTCGCTGAGACCCGTCTCGAACCCGGCGGTTTGTTAGTGTTGAATGGGCAAAGGATGTCTTCCGATGACATCTACCGGTATGCGCTCGACAAGAAAGCGCCTCTTGATGAGGACGAGCAAGAATCGGTGGGGGAGGGCATGGTGTCTGGGGAGAACCCAGAACAGGCTTCCTCCTTGCCTTGTGAAACACCCTCCCCCACTGAGGAATCGAAATATCATCACCTGAAGTATCAGGTGCATTACGACGATTTGTGTAATGGCCAGCACCGGTTGGATGATGCCCCGTGGCCTGACGGCTGCTTGTTGTATCCTCGACGCCTGCCGTGGAAGAAGATCCGGCATATTAAGGCGCAGACGCCTGACCGGTACGAGATTCTGTATCAGCAGGAAGACGCCGATCCGGCGTCGGTGCTTGTTGATCCGGTGTGGATTTCTGGCGGGGTGGGTCGTGACGGTGTGCAGCATGTCGGGTGTTGGGATAACGACCGTGACTTGTGGGAGTTGCCGCCGTATTTGCCGTCTGATCCGCTGATTTTGGCGTCAGCGGACCCGTCGCCTACGAACTTTTGGGCGTTGCAATGCTGGGCGTATGTTGAAGAATCCGATTACCGGTATCTGCTCGAGTCGTATCGTCGCAAGATGGATGCGCCGTCATTCTTGGACTGGAACCATGATCGGCAGGAGTTTACGGGGATCGCTGAGGAGTGGTGGCAGATCAGTAACGACATGGGGCATCCGATTCAGTATTGGATTGTTGAAGCTAACGCTGCACAGAAATTCATTCTTCAGTATGACCATTTCCGGCGTTGGGCGTCTTCTCGTGGCGTAGAACTTGTGCCGCACTATACGCATTCAAAGAATAAGGGCGACCCGAAGTATGGGGTGCAGATGTTGGCTCCGTTGTATAAGTCGGGGCGTGTACGGTTGCCTGGTCGTCAGCAAACATCTGCTCGTCCGCATTCGTTTCTTCTTATTGATGAAGTAACGAAATGGAATCCTGAGGGGACTGGTTCCCGCACGGATGATTGTGTTATGGCACAATGGTTTGTGGAGCATAATCTTGAAAAGATTCATACTCCGTCTGTCGAGATGGCACGCCAGTGGCGTCCGTCGTGGTTGTCTGGGGAAGCGTACGCGTGAAGTCTGCTGAAGAGATCGTTGACCTGTATTACGGCAGGTCTCAGAACCATGCTGGTGTGAAGTCGCGGATGCGGCATATTCGTGACCATTACAACGGTGACGTTGTGGTGCCGTTGCCGGAGATCGACACGACCGAGTCGGCTGCGGTAGCGAATCTGTTGGCGCAGGGGTTGGATCAGACTGCGATGCGTGTGTCGTCGGTGCTGCCTGACATTGTGTGCCCGCCAGCAGATGACACGTCGAAGCAGTCGCGTAAGCACGCTCAGATTCGTCGTAAGGCGATGTTTGGGTGGTGGCAGAACTCGACTATTGATTTGCAGTTGGCGAAACGTTCCCGTCATTTGATCGGGTATTCGCAGGCTGTGACGCAGTTGCGGTTCGATCCGAAGAAGGGCGTGCCGACGTGGCATTGCCGTGACCCGCTGACAGCGTTTCCGTCGAACCTGCGTGGCGTTGAGGACATGACGCCTGCTGACTGCGTGTTCGGCTACGAACGCTCCTACGGGTGGGTCCAGCGGTTTTATCCTGAGGCGGCGTTGCGGTTCGCTGGCGGCACGAAAGACGCGCCGTACGAAACGGATCAGCCGATCGAAATGATCGAATATGTCGATCATGAGGAAACGGTGCTGATCGCTGTTCGTAACCCGCAGACGCACGGGTTTCAGCAGAACGACGGCGGCCCGGTTATTGCCGAGTTGGAGCGTGTCCCGAACCTGATCGGACGCTGCCCTGTCGTCGTGTCGAACCGGATCTCGCTGGACGAGTCCCGAGGCCAGTTCGACGGGATTCTTGGCATGTATCAGCAGCAGGCGAAGCTGATGGCGTTGGAAGTGTTGGCTGTGCAGAAGGGCGTGTTCCCTGATACTTGGCTTGTTGGTAACGCCGGCGAGCAGCCGAAGATTGTGAACACGGCGAACGGGTTGACGGGTGAGATTGGTGTGGTGCGTGGCGGTTCGTTGCGTGACATGCAGATGGCGCCTGGGTTTATGACGAACCCGGCGATTGACAGGTTGGAGCGTGCGCAGCGTTTGACTGCGGGTATCCCTGCGGAGTTTGGCGGTGAATCCACTAGCAATATACGAACGGGTCGCCGCGGTGACGCTGTGCTTTCTGCTGTGGTTGATTTCACGGTTCAGGAAACGCAGAAGACGCTCGCTCGGGCGCTCGAGGAAGAGAACCGGATCGCGATCGCTCAGTGCAAGGCGTATGCAGGCAACAAGCCTCGTTCGTTTTATGTGTCGATGGGAAAGGTGAAGGGCAAAGTTGACTACACCCCGAACAAGCATTTCACGACTGATGACAATGTTGTTTCCTATTCACAAGCTGGTGCTGACATCAACAATCTCGTTATCGCGGGCGGTCAGCGGGTCGCAATGGGAACAATGTCCAAAGAAGCGTTCATGCGAATCGACCCTCTCGTAGAGGATGTCGAGAAGGAACGTGACGCTGTCGTTGCGGAACAGTTGGAGCAGTCGCTGCTGGCAGGGTTGCAGCAGCAGGCGGCGCAGGGGGCGTTGCCGCCGTCTGATCTGGCTCGGATTATGCAGTTGGTGAGAAACGATCAGCATGATTTGGCTGAGGCTGTGGAGAAGGTGCAGCGTGAGGCGCAGGAACGCCAAGCGGAGCAGGTTGAGCCTGGTGCTCCTGAGGCGCAGCCGGGGATTGCTATGCCGGGTGCGGGTGCTGAGGCGGGCGGTGGCGCTCCGGCTGCGGCCCCGCCGGGTTTGGCTGAGTTGTTAGGAGCGTTGTAATGCCACGTCGAGGTCAAGGTCAGCAGGCCACTCGGGTTGCTTCTGGTCAGCAGTATGGTCAGGCGCAAGCGCAGGAAGAGGCGCAGGCGGCGGTTCCGTTGCCTCAGATGCAGCCGCCGCGTCGGTTGATGAAACCGGGGCAAGCTGCGTTTGCGCGCCGGTCGGAACGCCCGAACGAGTCGATTATGACGTCGGGGTCGCCGGTTTCTGCTGCTCCGAGGAAAGATCCGGTGCAGGAGTTTCGTGTGGCGAACGCTGCGGCATTGTATGAAGCGATTTCTTCAACGCCGTATGCGTCGCCGTTTGCTCGTAACGCTGCTCGTCGTTTGCGGTCGCAGTCGCCGGATATCAGCCAGTTTGCTGATAAAGGGATGATGCCTGATGTTGGGGATCTGTAGATGGGGTTTCTGGACAAGGTTTTCAACGGCGCGATTGATGCTGTCACTGGTCCTGGCGAATTTGTTGTTGATTTGGTTGGTGCTGCCCGTACGGCGGTGACCGGCGATTTTGGTGGCGCTGCGGAGCAGGTCATCAATTCGGCGCAAGAAGATTTGTTGACGCAAACAATCGGCGGGTTGTTTGGTCCTGAGGGTATCGGTGGCGCTGTGATCGGTGCGTTGCCGGAAGAAGTTCGTGCCCCTGCCCGCACGGTTATTGACCCGGTGTTGGGTGCGTGGGACTGGACGATTCAGGAAGTCGTTGACCGCCCGTTGGGCACAATCTTTACCGTGGTCAACGCGACGCATCAAACCGGTATCCAGTCGTTGTTTGATGCTCAGACGTATGCGAAAGCGTGGAACATCAACGACAAACGCACGTTTGGTCAGTCGTTCGCTGCGAACCTGTTTTTTATTGATCCGTTTGACGAAGACGAATACAACTCGATTCAAGACGACCCGATTTTCAACCTGATTTCAGGCACCGCCGACTTTGTGCAGGAGTTCATTGACCCTGTGACGATCGTTGGCGGGACTGCGTTGAAAGCTGCTCGTGGCGCTGCCGTGTTTGGCAAAGCGACCCGTCCGACGCGTGGAGCGTTGATCGGCGCTCCTCGAGATATTACGAGGGTGTACGGGGGTGGCACGGGGCTTCGTCCGGTCAGGTTCAAAACGTCAGATCAGCTTTCAAAGCGTACGGAGATCATTCAGTCGCACACGTCGCAGCGGGCGCAAGCGTTTGTTGAAAGCAAAGATTTCAAACGTCTTGATGCGTCGATGGCGAAATATGCGACGGCAGCGGAACGGGCCGAAGCGTTTCGTCAAGAAACCGGGCGTGCCGGTTTGAACATGACGAATGAGGCTGTCGAGTTGTTGGCGAATGCTCAAACGTTTGAGGCACGGAAGGTCACGATGCGGGCGCTTGCCGGCGACATGGCTGTGATGCAAGAGGTCAGTGATCTGGCGTCAGAGTTGTTGGACATTACGAAAGGCGACGATTGGAATTCGATTGTTCAAGATTTGAGGGATCCGAAGACAGCGAATTCTCAGGCAACGAATCAGTTTGTTGAACTGTCAGAAAAAGTGGACTGGGCTGTGATGCATCAGTTCAGGGACGCGTTGTTTGGTTCGCAACAGTTCAACGTTGAGTTTATCAATGGCCGTTATTACACAAACGAAGCCAAATATTTGACGGGTCTTGCTACTGAAGATGACGCGTTGTTGCGTGCAGCTTTGGAAAGCATTATTGCAACGTCTGATGACGTGAACTTGGGGTTGAACGCTGGGCAGGTTCGTCAGTTGCCGTTTGGTAATCGTCTTAGCGGTTTGTTGCGGCAGCACCAGGACGTTCTTGATCAGAATTTGACGGACGAGGTTGTGTTGTCAGAGTTTTATAATCCGCACACGGTGGGGGGCAGTCGTGGCGGTTTCTTTGGCAAAGCTACGCGCGTGATTTCGGAGCGCACTCCGCAGACGCACATTTTCTTTGATGATCCGAGTGCTGTTGACCAGTTTGAGCGGGTGTTGACGCAAGCGAACAGGGTTGTTGTCAACGACGAAACGCTTCTTGCTGCGGATCAGGCTGCGAAGCTGGTGTCGTCGTTTCGGCGCATGTCGTTGCAAGGCGAAAAAGAACTGATGCGCCAGTTGTATGTGAACACTGTGGAGCAGTTGAATACGCGTCTTGACGGGTTGTTGGATGCTGCTGATCTTGGGGTGGACGTAGATCCGTTCCGGCGCACGTTGTCAGATGAATATGGGGAAGCGTCGCGTAGGTGGCAGGAGGAAGCGTCACGGGCGGTTGGGGTAACAGACCAGGCAGGGCAGGTTACGACTACTCGAAAGTTGCCTGATGGCAGGATAATTGTTGTGAATCATCGCATCTCGCCTTCGCAGGTGCAGAACTCTGCGGTGCAGCCTCGTTATGACGTTGTGCAGCGCCACATCGAGTTGACGCAGGCGCGTCAAAGCGTAGGGCCGCGTCGGGTTGCTGTGAAGGTTGGTGACGTTTCTCGAGGCGTTGTTGGGCGTGGCCGTCACGTTTTGGAGAAGCCGCAGCAGGCGTGGCGTTCAGGCATGTTGTTGACTCCGAAGTGGCCGATGCGTGTCGGGTTGGATGAGCAGTTGCGTGCGGCAGCGGTTCTCGGAGGGATAACTTCGCTTGGCAATTTGATTACGAGGTTTCCTGACCTTCGGCGTGCGTTTGCGTTGCACAAACTTGATGGGATTGATGAAGCAACCGATATTGATGCGATCACGAGGATTCTGAAAGAGAAGGTCGGCGAAGACGTTGGCGATGAAGGCATCGAAACGTTGTACGACTTGTACAAGGCGGCTGGTGAAGACGGGTTGGACGAAGCTGTGAAGCAGTTGACCCGTGAGAAAGTTTTGAACGCACGCCAGTTGAAGAAACGTCAGAGCAATGCTCGTCGCCTGGGTCGTAACGCAGCTTTGAAAGGAATCGCTTTCGGTGCGTTGATGGGAAACCCTATCGCCGGCGCGGGTTACGGGTTTGTTGCGGCTATGAGTAAACGACGCAACATCAATCGGGCGCTCGAGCGGAAAGCTGCGTTGAATTATGCAGGGAGGTTGCGTCACGAAGCCCAGCAGTTGTTGAAAGACGCTGTTGGCCCAGAGGAAGCTGCTGAGGCGCGCAGGATGTTGGATGACGCCACTCATATTCAGAAGTTGATTGATTCTGAGGATGCGGCGGTTGCTGGCAAGGCTACGGAAGCGAAGAATACGTTTGATGCTGCTGAGGAGTTGATGCAGAAGGCTGGTGTTGGCGGGTTGTCGATTGGGGGGTTGTCGTTCCGTAACGCGTTTGGTGACGATCCTCGGTTCCAAGAACAGATTCGGGCGAGTGTGTCTGCTTCTAGGTCGCAGTCGGCGGTGTATTCGGGTGCGTTGCGTGACGCCGAACGCCAGTTGCGGCAGTTCCAGAACGTGGATTTCAAAGCGTGGGATTCAGTCGTTTTCGACAAAGATGGTAATGCGATCAACGTTGTTCATCTTGATAGCGAGTGGTCGAACATGATGAACCTGTACACGTCCGCAGGTTACGGTCAAGAGTTCTACGACATTGTTTGGAGGTCTGGGGACTTAAATGAACGTATTGAAGCTCTTGCACAGTTGTTGGAGAAAGATCGCACGTTGTTCAACAATTTGGTGTCAGCGAGTTATAAGGATCTGGCTGAAGGCGAGTTGAGAGCGATTGCCAAGAACATTGTTGAAGAGTACGAGAATGTTCTTCCAAGCGATTATTTCGGCAAGTTGCGTGAGTCGGCTCGATCAGGTGAACGACCCAAATGGCAAACCGTTGTCAACCAATTGAATGACATGGAAGGGTGGGGGGACGACTTTGCTCTTCACCACAAGATCATGTGGATGCGAGAAAACGGGTATCCTGGGTTTGGGAAAGCGGTTGCTCCTGAACCGATCTCGCATCAGGGGGCATCCCGAACAGTTTGGGGAGAGAAAGTAGCTGTATGGGCTGAAGACCTGTTCAAGATGTTCGGTACGCTTCCGACCGACGAACTTGCCCGTAACCCGTTCTTCAGCACCCGGTACGAACGAGAACTGCGACGCCGGGTAGCGCTCATCACAGACCCTGACGGCAACGTCCGGTTGTCTCAGAAACAAATTGACCAGTTGGAGAAACAAGCTCGCGACTCGGCGCTGACAGAAGTACGCGAAGTGATGTACGACCTTGCTGAGAACACTCGTATCAGTGAGCTGGTCGGCAACTCGATGCCGTTCTTCAATGCGTGGCAAGAAGTGCTTGGCCGCTGGGGCGGGTTTGCTTTGGAGAACCCGACGTTCGTTGGCAACATGGCGCGTCTGTACCGTAAGGAATGGGACGCTCAGGCTCTTGGTATCAGCGAAGTCACGATTGAGAACGATGACGGCACTGAAGGCCCGACGTATCTGATGTTCCGTCCGTTCGGTCCTGCTTACGACTCGGACGGCAACGAAACAACGATTTTCGATGCGATGTCTCCGACGATGCGGAACTTGCTGATCCCGAAGATGTTGCAAGATCAGGACGCTACTGTCCGGTTCTCGAAGGAAGGGTTGAACACGATCACGTCAGCGCCGCTGCCAGGGTTCGGGCCGCTTATTACGGTGCCGGTGCGTGAAGCGATCCTTGAGAAGCCGGGGTTGGAAGAAACGTTCGGGTTCATGTTCCCGTTCGGGCATCCCGAAGGCGGTTTCTTTGAACGTGCCGTCAAAGGCAATCTGCCGACATGGGCGAAGTCGCTTGACGACTATTTCCGTGATTCGCAAACGACCGAACGGCTCGTGCAACGATTCTTCCAAGACATCGTTACGCAACGCGCCGAAGCCGGCGACCCGATCGACTGGGCAGACGACCTCGAGTTGAACGCTGCGATTGAGCTAGCGAACGACCGGGCCAAACAGTTCTCGATGTTCCGTATCGCTGCTGGTTTCTTCTCGCCTACGTCAACGACGCTTCTGTCACCGTACGAGCCGTTGGTGCAAGAGGCCCGCCGGTTGCAACGTGAACACGGCACTCTTGAAGGCAACTCGATGTTCCTTGAGTTGTATGGCGAAGATTTCTTTGCGTTGACTGCCCGTATGACGCAGTTGAACGATGGGGTTGCTGCGTCGATTGAGTCTGAAGAGTTGTATATGAAGCATCAGGATTTGGTGCAGGCGCATCCTGATATTGGTGCGTGGGTGACAGCCAGTCTTGGGTCTTCGGATGAGAAGTTCGTGTTTTCGCAGGCTGTGTATCGGCGTCAGATGAACATGGCGTTGGCTCCTGGGTCGGATGAGACTCGCCGGTCGCGGAAGACGCCGTTGGAGTCGATGCTTGATACGCAGGCCGAGTTGGGGTGGAGAGAGTACACGGATCTGGCTGATTACAAGCGCAGTAAGCAGGAGGAGGCGGTTGCTGCGGGCCTGTCGGGTTCGTTGAACGCTACGCATATGCGTCCGTTGAAGTTGTATGTGAACCAAGAGATTGATGCGTTGCGTAAGAAGTATCCGGCGTGGGCTGAGCAGTTTGATGATTTTGGTTCTTCTACGGCCCGTATGAAAGATGTTGTGGACGGGTTTGTTGCCGGGTTGCAGGACGAACAGTTGTTGCAGCGTCCTTCGACTCGGCATGTGATCGAGTATTTCGATTTGCGGATGTATGTGCAGACTCGTTTGCAGGAACGGAAGGCTGAGGGCGGTTCGGACAATATCGGTAACAAGTCGAATGAGGATCTATTGTTGTATTGGGAGCAGGCGAAAGCGGAGTTGAGTTTGATCCCCGAGTTTTCTGCGATTTATGACCGTTACTTTGAACGTGACAGTTTGGATCGTAAGACGTTTGTTGATGATGATGCTTTTGAAGGGTTGTTCTGATGACTACGAGAGCCGAACGTGACGCCCAAGTAAATCTCATAGCCGCTGCTGACCAAGAAGCACAAGCTTCTGGCGACGCGTTTATCGGGTTCGGACCGGAAAGCATGCAGCCTGGGCGGCTCCAGTACCGTGAGTATGCGGAACCGGTGCAGGCAGCGCCAGGGATGGCTCCGACGCCTGTGATGTTCAGCGACATCAGAAACATCCTGACCGGGTTGTCGCGTGAAGAACAAGGACTGTTAGCGATCGACATGTTCACAGTCGGCGTGTACGAGAACCTCGACTACATGTTTTCTGAAGAGGGCGAACTTGACCAGCAGTATTTCGTGGACAAGGTGCAGGACACGATCGAGCTTGCTAGGCAGTCAACGGATTTTGGGGTGGACACTGACTTTTTGAGTGTGTTGCTTCGCACTTATAACAGCACTCCTGAGAATGTGAGCGCTGCGTTGGCTCAGGCGAAGGCGGCGGCTACTGCCGGCGGTGGTGGTCGGGTTGTGAATTACATTGATCCGTATGCGTTGGCTGATGCGGCGAAGAAGGCTTCGGCGTCGGTGACGGGCCGTATGGCGTCGCCTGCGGAGCAGCAGTCGTTTGTGAAGATGATTCACGGGTTGCAGGCGTCTGGGGTGTCTTCGATTAGTGTGCCTGCTCGTGCGGAGGCGTTTGCTCGGCAGCAGGCTCCGAATGAGGCGGCGGCGATGGATTACGCTAATGCTGCTGGGTTGTTGATGCAGGTGTTGGGGATTGGTGGGCAGTGATGAGCGAAGGTCAGCGGCTATTTGAGTTGTTGTCTGATGACAACAAGCGGCGCGCCTTGCAAGGAACGCTGCCAAGCGGTTTATTCACACCGGAACAGATGCAGCAGCTTGATGATTGGATTCAGAGCAGCGGCACGACGGTTGAGTCGTATTTTACTGAAGTCGAAACGATGTCCAATCGTGAGCGCGAAGTTCGCGAAACATTGGCTCGAATTGGCCTTCAGTATGACGAGAATGCTTCGGTAGAACAGAACGCTCAGCGGGCTGCTGATGCAGTTGTTGAGTCCGTTGTGACAGGACAGCCGTTGCCTTCGGGGGATGCAGTTTCGCCTGCGCCTACACCTGAGCCTCGTGATTTGGGTCAGCCTACGGCGTATGCGTCGCCTGAGGTTTGGAAAGAGTATCAACCTGCGACGGTTACGCCGGAAGATTCAACGTCTATCACACCAAGCAGGTTGGGTGAACTTATAGCTAAGGGGTTCGCACAGTTAGGGCTTAATCCTGATGGTACGCCCATTGATACGAGCGGCACTGCCGGTGGCGACGGCACCCTTGGCGGTGGCGGTGGCGGTGGCGGCACTACCGGTGGCGGCGGCGGTGTTGTCGCAACTGCTGCCGCAGACATGTCCGAAGTGCAACGCCTACTAATCGAACGATTCGGCGGCATCACATTCTTCCTCGACAAATACAACCAGCAACTCCAAGTCGGTGTCACCGCTGACGGCTCACCCGTCCCAACAGACGACCCCCGTGCAACAAGGGTCATGAACGTCGTTGACATGATGGTCGAGTACGGCATTGTTGACCCGAACCAGGTTCTCAAAGTAGTTCAGCAAACGACTTGGTATCAGACCACTGATAACGCTATGCGTCGCCATGACGCGTTGATGGCGAACATGACGGATCTGGAGAAGAAAGAGTATTTCGATCCGGTTCTGGAGCAGCTCAAAGACGAAGCGGTGTTCCTCGGTGTGAGTTTGACCGATGAGCTTGCGATGCAGATGGCGAACGACATTCTGTATCTGGGCGAAGCTGATGACATTGATTTCATCCGGCAAACGCTTGTTACTCAGGGCAGCTACGATTTGTCGGTTGTTCAGGGGTCGAGTTTCGCTGCGATTACTGATTCGTTGGTGTCGTTGTCGAAGAGTTATTACACGCCGATTGGGACTGCGGATGCTGCGAGTCTTGCTCAGGACATTTACTTTGGGAATAAGACTCCTGAAGGTGTTGAGCAGATGTTCAAGGAGCAGGCTGAGGCTGCGTTCCCGTTGCTGAAGAATGCTCTTGCTGCCGGGATCACTCCTGAGCAGTATTTTGCTCCGTACAAGTACGAGTTGGAACGGATCTTGGGGCGTCCGAACATTGATATTTATGAAGAGTTCCCTGAGATTGTGAGCCATATTGGGGAGAACGGCGAGATGCGTCCGATGACGTTGAACGAGGTTCGCCGGTTTGCTCGAGGGTTGCCTGAGTGGCAGGAGTCTTCGCAGGGTATTGATGCGGCGTATGCGTTGACGTTCGCTATTGGCGAAGTGTTTGGAGAGGTGGCGTAGCTATGGCTGAAGGTGAAGGGTTTGCGTACCTAGATCAGATTCCTACAACGATGGGGGATTTGGACCCGTATCGTCCGTTTGGCACATCCACGCCATCGGCAACGACCACTCAGCAGTTGAGTGAAGCAGAGCGGGCGGCGCTCGCTGCGTTGTCGCCAGCGGAGTTGGAAGCGCTCAGGCAGTTCAACGCAACTGCGACAGAAGAACAAAAAGCGGCACTTAGGACGATGGCTAGCGGGTCCGTTCCTGTAGGTACTGGCACAAGCGGGGCTGGGGCTACCGGTACAAGCGGGGCTACCGGTACAGGCAGCAGCGGCGTTGACGGCGGCATGAATGTTCTTGAAGGACTCGCAGAAGAACAAGCTGAACAAGAGGCCCTCAACGCGCTAGAGATCATCAAAGAAGAACTAGCCCTCTACGGCCTCGAAGGACTCGCAGATCAGGCGTACAACATGCTGCTTGATGGTCTTGGTCCGCAAGCTGTTCTGCTGCGGCTACGGCAAACCCCCGAGTTCGCTGCACGGTTCCCTGGTATGGAACTGCGGCGCGCTAACAACCTTCCACAGATCAGCCCTGGGGCTTACATTGACCTTGAACGTCAATACCGCATCATGATGATGACTGCCGGCATCCCCGAGGGTTTCTACGATTCGGTTGATGATTTCGCAGAGTTCATCGGTAACGACGTGTCTCAGAACGAGATGGGTGAACGGATCGCGTTGGCGGCTGAAGCTGTCCGGTCGATCGACCCGAACTTGAAAGCACAGTTGCAGGAGATGTACGGGGTTGGTGTCGAGAACGACGGCGAACTGATCGCCTACTACCTTGACCCGCAGCGTGGCACTAATGTTATCGAGCAGCGGTTGCAGCTTGAAGCGGCTGGTTTGTCGGCTGCGTCTTTCAGCACGTTGGGGGCAGGGTTTGAAACTGGGGTTGCTGAACGGCTTGTGGACATGAATGTGCAGCAACGTGAGATTGCTGAGCGGTTCCGTGGGCAACGTGCGATCACGCAGCAGCTTGTTGGTGAGGAAGAGTTTACGTCTTCGGAGTTTGCTGCCGCCGAGTTCGGGTTGGATTCTGAGGCTACTGCGGACCTTGCCCGGTTGCGGGCGTTGCGTGAGCAGCGTGGCGTTCGCCAGTCTGGTGCGTTGATGACTCGAGCGGGTGTCGTCGGTTTGAGTAACGGTGCTTGATAAGATTACACAAACACTCAAAAGGAGAAACCCTGTGAAGTTAAAAGCAACTATTGGTGCATTTTTGCTCACAATTATTGGAGCGAATTGGGCGCTCGAAACGTGGGGCGTAATTGACATTGGTCTTGGTCTTACCGCACCAGCCGGGGTGTTCTTTGCTGGTCTGACTTTTGGGCTGCGCGATGTGATCCACGAGTACGGAGGAGTTCGCGTCGTTGTCCCTGCGATTGCCGCAGGTGCTGGTCTTTCGTGGCTAGTGAGCGACGCCGTCTCGATCCCCGGAGGCGTAACGTCGATCGCCGTCGCATCAGGCGCAGCGTTCCTGCTTGCTGAGCTGTTTGATCTCGGCGTGTACGCGCCGCTGCGAGAGCGCAACTGGCCGATCGCTGTCGCTGCGTCGAACGTCGTCGGGTCGATCGCAGACTCGATCGTGTTCCTCTGGCTCGCGTTCGGGTCGCTCAACTACATCACCGGGCAGATCGTCGGCAAGGCGATCATGGTCGCTGTTGCTCTCCCGATCGTCGCGATGGCCCGCCAGCGATACGAGCAGCCGCTGACCGAGTTCACGGTAATGGTCCCAGGCGATAGTTGATCTACTTCGGAAATCCGTCAACTGAATCGATTCGTTGTGCAATGGCGACCCGTGATGACTTCGGAGCGATTATTACGCCCGCTCAAGGTAATCGTCTGCGGGTCACAGACGGCATTTTAACGATCATTGATAACGGGTGTTTTTCTCAACCTGATGCTTTCACATTGGCAAAGTATCGGAAACTTGTTGCCGATCATCCGAACGCATTGTTCGTCACGGTGCCGGATGTCGTCGGTGATTGGGCAGCGACTCTCCGCCGATGGGATGAGTTCCCGAAAGACGACTGGCCGGTTCCGTTAGCAATCGTCTTGCAAGACGGCGCAACTGTCGCCACAGTCCCGTGGGATGCGATCGGCGCAGTTTTCGTCGGCGGCACAACGGAATGGAAGCTCGGGCCAGAAGTGCGATCGATTGTTGCCGAAGCGAATCACCGTAGAGTATGGGCGCACATGGGAAGGGTCAATAGCCTCCGTCGTTTGCGATACGCAACTTGGATTGGTTGCGATTCGGTTGACGGTACGTTTTTGGTTTTCGGGCCAGATGCGAACCTTCGCCGGTTGACTAGCTGGTTGGATGAGGTTAATGCCCAGCGTTTGTTGTTTGAAGCAACAGGTTTGAGTAACGGTGCTTGACACTTGTTGTTAGGTTGACTTAACATGGCGAGTGGATCGGCCCTCATGCGGGGTGAGCTGTTCCACCCATCCTCCGTCTGCATTCCACCGTTGCAGACGCGTATCTGAAGGTGAGTGACATATGACAGATGAAATGCCTACCGAGGCTGAAGACTCTGTTAGCCAAGAATCGTCAGATGGATTTCGGTCAAATATCCGCAATCTTGAAGCTCGAGCTAAAGCGGGCGACGAGGCTGTTGCGAAACTGGCCGAACTTCAACGTGAGTTGTCGTTCCGTGACGCAGGTGTTGACCCTCAATCGAAACAGGGTCAGTACTTTATGCGGGGCTATGACGGCGAGATGACTGTGGACGCTATTCGTGCTGAAGCTGCTGAGCTTGGGTTGGCTGGGAACAATAATCCCCCAGTAGCGCAGGCACCGCCCGTTGATTACGGTGCGGAGCAGCGGATTGCGATGGCGGCTGACGATGCTGGGCCTGTGTCGCCACCTGAGTGGTCAAGTCTGGTTGCCCAGACGAACAATGCTGAAGAGCTTGCGGCTCTGATCGAAGCTCACGGCGGCACAATTAACGCAGCAGTTTGACATAGCCGAGGTGGGCCGGATGGGAAGGAATCCCAATGGCTTACACTCAGACCTCTTCGGTGTCTTCGGATACCACCGCATTTGAACAGTTTGCGTACTTCGCGTTGCGTTCGCAGCCCATGTTCGAGATGGTTGCGGATGTGAAGACGACCAACCAGTCGCACCCCGGCTCGTCGGTTCAGTTCAACATTTACAACGATCTTGCCCAGGCGACTTCGGCTCTGACCGAAACGTCGGATGTGACTGCTGTTGCGCTTAGCGATTCGACCGTGACGGTGACTCTTGCCGAGTACGGCAACGCTGTTATCACCACGGCGAAGCTGCGTGGCACCTCGTTCCTGAACGTGGACGCTGACGCTGCGAACATCATCGGTTACAACATGGCGAACAGCATCGACAACGTCGTTCACGACGTGCTTGTTGCTGGCAGCAACGTTGCTTACGGTGGCGATGCGACCTCGACGGCGACGCTTGACGCTACCGACAACCTTGACGCCGGCGACATTCGTGAGGCTGTCGCGAATCTGCGTAGCGATTCCGCTATGCCGATGATGGGCAACGTCTATGTCGGGTTTATTCACCCTGACGTGTCGTTCGACCTTCGTGAAGACACCGCTGTGACTGACATCATTCAGTACCAGATCCGTCAGGACGGCGGCGCTGTGCGTGCAGGCAGCATCGGTACCTTCGGTGGCGTGGATTTCATCGAGACTCCTCGTCTTGAGATCACCGCTGACGGCGGTAGCGGCACTGTGGACGCCTACAACACGGTGATCTGCGGTAAGCAGGCGCTTGCGAAGGCTCACTCCCGTGCAGCCGGTTTCGGTTCGGATCCGTCGGTCGTGTTCGGCCCGGTGACCGATACTCTGCGCCGGTTCCAGCCGGTCGGTTGGTATCACCTTGTCGGGTACAGCCGTTTCCGTGAGGCTTCGATCCGTCGGATTGAAACGTCTTCGAGCATCGGCGCTAACTGATAAGCGTTGATGGTGTAGTGTGAAGAGGGGTCGGGAGCCG
>Ga0208644_1001470_pt1 | contig 19622 bp, 37 predicted proteins | sample VirMetDEL_Nov_18_FD_184517 | JGI IMG/M metagenome (GOLD analysis project Ga0208644, IMG submission 184517) | Aqueous microbial communities from the Delaware River and Bay under freshwater to marine salinity gradient to study organic matter... | ecosystem: Environmental > Aquatic > Marine >...
TCAGTATCTTCAATATGCTCTACAATCTCCATTTTAGAGGGGTGGAGTGGTCTTATTAGCATTTGTGCTATTTTATCCCCTTTGGTTATTGTGTAAGGCTCGTGTCCTGCATTATAGAGAATAACGCCTATTTCTTTGCGATATGAATTGTCTATTGTTCCAGGGCTATTTAATACCTCAATCCCATGCTCTAGGGCTAGTCCAAAACGAGAATGAATTTCTGCTACTGCATAACTAGCGATTACATCACGAAGAATATCATTAATCCAAACATCTTTGTAATCACTCTTAAAAATCCATTTATCTTTTAATGGCATTTTTATTGGCAACTCAAGACTAATTCCTGTTTTTACTAGGATTCTGCCTTGTGGAGCGATTGAGCAATTTATACTTTTTTTATCAACCCTTTTCGCTTTAAAAATTATTTTTTTTTTACTTTCTATACTATAACCAAATTCACTTTTTTTTTCATTACCAAAAGTAATTACTAGCACATTGTCGTTATTGCTAAGGTTTTCTAGTGATGAAATTTTTTCAGTATATTTAGAGCTTATAAATTCTAATAAATTATTACTTTGTATTTCGTTAATTTTAAAAAATTGATTATAATTATTACCTATTTCAAGACAAAATGAATTACACTCTTCTTTATTAATGCTATCTAAAAAAAATTTTATTTTTTCTATAAAGTCTAAACTTTTAGAAGGATTATAAAAAACTCCATCACAATCTAAAACCAAATTACCCTTAGTATAGTTAATATATGATCCAACTTCCTCATGATCTATATAACATCCATGACTTGAGTATTTTTTTTTAGGCATAATATACCTGTTGTTAGAAAAAATTTCAAAATCATCAGCATACAAATCCCATAAATCACCTGCATTTTCTCTAGTAGGTTTTTTTGCTGTTTTTGTTAGTAATTTTACTCTAAAAGGTATTGTCATAACTATTTTATTTAAGTTTTTCCTCTGCTTTTTTGTCCAAACCTAATATTTTGCAACAAATAACAATTATATTGATTCCTGCCAAATATGGTAAAGCCATTTTTATAATGGGTGGAGTTATTATCAAATTAGCTATGAAATATAAGCAAAAAGTTGATATAATTATAGCAATATATTCATTTTCAAACAGTTTTAAAAATCTATTATCTTCTTTTAATCCAAATAGTTTCAATATAAAAGTAGGCAAAAAACCAATAATAGCCTTATTAGTTTCATTATAGATTTTAATTAGCTTTAGTAATAGTTTTGATAGTTTTTTTAATAGACTATCTCTATCTATTACTATTAATTTTTCGTTTTCTTGCATATTTTTTTATATTTTTTGATAACTCGTTTTTCTTTTTGATCAAAAGCTAGTTTATATTTTCTTTTTATTTGAGTAAATTTTTCTATATACCAACATTTGTTATAAGTAGGCAACCATTCTGCTATATCTCTCGAACCCTTGCTTCTATTTTCTCTAAAATATGAAACTGTTAGATTGTCTTCATCATTAGCAAATTTTTCTTTTTTTCTTTTGCTCCAGTTTTTACCACCACTCAAATAAGCTTCATATAGCGGTACTATATGGTCTATATCTATCTCACTAGCATTTGTGATCTTTTTGTTAAGATATGGAGTTGTCCAGTAGTTATTCTGCTTATCAAAATCTCGCAGCAATATTTCTTTTCTAGTATTTAATCCGTCCTTATCAAAATCACTCCAATGCTTCCAGTTTTTTCTGTTATAATCAGCAAAAGAAAATGTTGGTAGTAATATTAATGCTAATACTAATTTTTTCATATTATTTCATTTTCTTTAAAGTCTCTTGCAAATCTTTTATTTTAAACTCAACAAAATTAATCACATTTGATCTTATTTGATCGCGATAAATCTTGGTTTCATATTCCCAATCGTAGTAAAATTTTAGGTCATTTTCTTTTGCCCATTGCATAAAATGTTCTTTTCTAATGCCTATTGATCTGACTGCTTCTTTATAGCTTTTCATTGTGAAAAAAAATTAAATTTTATAGACAATTAAAGTTAAATTTAATAAATGTCAATTATTTTTTTATTAATCTATTGTTTTTTTATTAATCTAATTTTTTTATAAATAATATTAAAATATTTGTTGACAAATACTATTTAAGTTATTATAACTAGATCAACACCACAAAACAACAATTTTAAACTAAAAACAAAAATGACAAATTTAGAAATAGAATCTCTAACAAGAGATCATTTAATATCTCTTAATTTTAAAAATTCAGAACCCTTTATTACTCAAAGAGAATGCTTGGATATGTATTTTCAATGGGGTGTTTTTATAAAAGAAAAAGCTGATATAAGCTATCAATCTTTTATTAGAGATGTAATTTTTTCTTAACTTAAAAATAAACAAAAATGAAAAATACACAATCAGAACTAACAAAAAAAGAGGCAAAAGAAGCCTTAGAATCCCTTCAAAAAAGTGAAGGCAAATTGACGAAAGAAGGAAAAGAGAAAATAGAACAACTTAAACAATTTTTAAATAAAAAATAAAATGATAAACATAATTTATAAAAAAAGAGACTATGAAATTAAAGAAATAGAAGCAAGCACAATTTCTTTTGGCGGCGGTCTTGAGATTATAGATAATGCTGTAAAAATGATCTCTAAAGATAATGAAGTCTTTTTTCTTGATAATGAAACTGGAATAATTTACGAAGAAAAACAATGCAATAGATAAAATGAGCAATAGATCAGAAAAAAATAGAATAAAAGAGGTTTTGCCTTTTGTGTGGACTTTTCTTTTTTATAAAGGAATTAGTGAGCAAGCAATTCATGAGCAAAATTATGATTGGCAAGTAGAGATTGATAATAATATTAATTTTTTAGAAGATTTTATTAATAAAAAAATTGATGAACCAGATGCCAAAAAATACAGAAGAATCCAAAATAGAATTGCCAGGATAAATGAAGAAATAGGATTTAGAAACTATTTTGAAAGCGAATACAATCCTAACAAGGCATTAGTTGAGATCAAAACTGTAATTGAGCTAATGAGTGAATTTTGTTATTTTGATGCAGAAGAATTGGAAAGGACTATGAATAACTTATTGTCCTACGAGGCGAATCAGTCTATAGAGTATGAAGATTTAGAAAAAATAAGAAAATCTTCTGTGAAACAAGGTATCAAAAAATTTAAGATTTTAAAAGAAATATTAGATTTATAAATTTAATTTTAAAAGAAAATGACAAAAATAATTGATTGGAAAACAAAGGAAACTATCATTGAAGATCCTAATTTATCATTAAAAGAATTAGTTGAAAAAACTGTAAAAGAGGGCATCTCTTTAGCTTATGCTAATTTAAGTTGTGCTGATTTGAGGGATGCTAAATTGAAATGTGCCAATTTATATGGTGCTAATTTAACTAGTGCTGATTTGAGGGATGCTGAATTAGAAAATGCTGATTTAAGAGAAGCTGATTTAGGTTATGCTGAATTAGATTACGCTAATTTATATGGTGCTAATTTAAAAGGTGCTGATTTAGGTTATGCTGATTGTAGTTATACTCATTTATGTGGCGTTGATTTAAGTAAAACTAATGTGACTGGTGCTGAATTAGAGAAAGCGATCTTTTATTGACTTTTTTAAATCTTAAAAATTAAGAAAATGACAAAAATAATTGATTGGAAAATAAAGGTAATTAATTGGAAAACGGAGGAAGTTATTATTGAAGGTGAAATTATATCATTTAAACATTTAGTAGAGACAGCTGTTGAAGATGGTATTTCTTTAGCTTATGCTAATCTTAAAAATGCTTATTTAGATGGTGCTTATTTAGATGGTGCTGATTTAAGGGGTGCTGATTTTACAAATGCTTATTTAAATGATGTTGATTTAACAGGTGCTGATTTTACAGGTGCTAATTTTAGTAATGCTTATTTAAGAGGTATTAAAATAAATAAAGATCAAATAGATGATTTATTGAAAGTATTAGGTGTAAAAATCATTTGACTTTTTAAAATCTTGATTTAATATTTCTTTTCTAAAAATTAAAATAATAAAATACATTTTATACCTTTAAAAGGTTATTACTCTAATTTCGAAGTGAAGTAGTGCGCACTTCGGAATTTAAAATTAAAACAACTCTGGCTGATTTTAGAGTTTTTTTTATGGGGATAAGTATCAGCCCTTATTCCCTCCAAAAAACAAGGCTGATATAATGACAAATTTACAAACTAGAGATAGTTTCATCTTTTATCGTAGCTTCTACGAAGCAATCCAAGATTTACCAAAAGAAAATCAATTAGAGCTTTACAATGCTATTGCTCAATACTCTTTAAATTTTGAAGATCCAAAGCTTAATGGTTTATCCAATACTATTTTTAAATTAATTAAGCCTCAATTGGATGCTAATAATAAAAGATTTATTAACGGACAAAAGGGAGCAGAACATGGCAAAAAGGGGGCAGAGCATGGAAAAAAAGGGGGCAGACCCAGAAAGGAAACCCCCCTTAATATAAAAAATAACCCCCCTAAAAACCCCCCTAATAACAATGTAAATGATAATGTAAATGTAAATGATAATGAAAATAAACTTATTGTCCAAAATGAAAATCATTTTGAACAGTTCTGGCAACATTACACGCCAATAGAAACAAGCATAGGTTCAAAAGCAAAAGCAAAAAAGAAATATCAAGAATACTTAAAAAAATATACTCACGATCAAATCCTAAAGGCAATGCAGAGATATATTGACCATTGCAAAAAAAACAAGCAAAAGACTAAAATGTGCTATGGCTTCTTTGATGAACATTTGGAATCATATATGAATGTAAAAGAACCAATAAACAAAGAAGAGGATAAAATACAAAAGCTCAAAGCAATAAATGAAATTGCAGGTCAAAAGCTATTTTCTTCAGTTCGACAATTATTATCTAATGACACAACAGTTTTTCTGTTTATGAAAAATGATGATGATGAGCAAGCATTGAGAAATTTACCTGAAAGCAAAAGAAATCAAATAAAAGATATATTAAAGGATATGCTTGAGAATAAAGAGTTAAAAATACAGATTGCTAACTTTCATATATAAGAAAATGACAGATAATAAAGAATATTACAATATAGAATGTGAGGAGGTTTTATTAGGAACTATCATTACTAGCAATGTCTATTTTAAAGGCGTTAGATCAATATTGAAACCAGAGTATTTTTATTCAGATGACAATCAAAAGATTTTTAGAGAATTATCAGATAAGCTGATTAGAGGTAAGCAATGCAATGCAATTACTCTAAAAGATTTTTTTACTGATAACATTGATGGGGGTTATCAGTATTTAAAATTCTTAATGAATAGAGCTAGTGCCATAGTAGATTTAAAGGAGTATGCACAAAAGATTAGTGAGCTTTGGCAAAAAAGAGAAATCCAAGATGAAATCCTAAATCTGAAATTAAATAAAGATGGAGATGAGATTATTTCTAGTTTAATCAATAAATTGAATGGATTAAGAATAGGTTATGATGTTCAAAAGACCTTAACCGCTGATGAGATAATAGACGAGATAGACGAGTTAGATAGAAATTTTACCGCTAAACCAGTACCAACAGGATTCCCAACTCTTGATAAAATGATGAACGGTGGACTTAATAAAAAACAATTAACCATATTAGCTGCCAGACCATCTCTTGGTAAAACAACTATTGGTCAAAACATTATCTTAAATGCTCAACATCGAGGTTTTGATTCTTTATTTATTAGCTTAGAAATAGACAAAAGACAAGTGTTATTAAAGTTTCTATCAATGATGGCAAAGGTTGATGGCTACAAGATTCAAACAAAAACTTACGATCAAGGTGATATGCAAAGGATAATTCAAGCAAAAGAGCAATTAAAACAAATGAACTTAAGAGTAAATGATACTTGTGGGTTAGATTACATGAAAATAGATGAGATAGTAAGGCAAGCAAAAGACACTGGAAACTTAGATTTAGTTTTAGTGGATTATGTTCAAATAATTAACTCAATAGATGCTAGGTGGAAAAATAAAACTGATTTAATTAAAGAAGCAACAACTCACTTAAAGCAAATAGCAATCAAATATGATGTTGCTGTTTTGGCATTATGTCAAATAAATAGACAAGGCGTTCAAGATGGAAAGCAACCAAGCTTAACTGATTTGAAAGGAAGTGGAGGTATTGAAGAAGATGCGGATGTTGTTATTATATTACATAGAGATAAAGCAGGAGAAAATGAAAGTGGTACATATTCCAACGATGGTAAGTTAATTATAGCTAAAAATCGTTTTGGAATGACAAATACTGTTCCTATCATTTTTGATGGGAAATATGCACAATTTACTGAATTAACAAAAAATTATGATGGATTTTAAAATTTACAAAAAAGGCAAATATTACTATGTTTCTTATAGCATTTGCAACCCACTAATTCCAACTCCTTATTATTCAAAAGAGGATGCAGAAAAGGGGGCAAAGCTATTTTTAAATTGGGCTAATAACTTAAATATTAAATTATGAAAACATTTAAAGAAAAACTCAAACATATTGAAACAAATAATCCACTTCACTTTCAAGGAGCAATGGATTATGCAAGATATTCAATTACTAATAACAAAGATGAAGATTGGGATTCTTACGAGCAAAAAACAGGAAGCTCAAGACCTTTTAAGTTAAATAAAAAAGGCGAACCTTTAATTTCAAAAAGAAATGCTGATAAATATATGCTTTGGTGCATTGAAGAATTTATCAAAGGAGCAACTCAAAAATAAATAACTATGAAAAAATACACTTTAGAGGAAATAAAAACTAAATACCCAGATTATAAGGATTATTTAAAACTATTAAAAAAAATGAAATTTAAGAGGATTAAGGATGATATTGGGCTGTATGATCCTAATGTTTTTATGGGTGTCGAAATGGAAAATAAATATGTTAATATTAATGTAGAAGAGTTTTTAAATTCAAAATTCATAGATACATACTTTAAAAAGCATAATACTAATTCGATGGATTCGTCTACTCTATACGAACTAGAAGACAAAATGGAAGAATGCTTAAATAAATTACCAGATTTTCTAAACTTTTTAATTAAACAATTATGAAAACATTAAAACAAATACAAGAGGAGAATAGAAAGTTTATTATCATGGCTAATAATCCAACAGCTAAGACTTATGATGAGACTTTGGAAATGGAGCTTTCCAAAATTAAAACCTGCCAACACAGCTCAACTCTTCAGAATAATAGTTATGAACAACTTTATTTAGATGATTATAAAAATGTTTACTACATAGATTATGACCATTCATCAGGTGATCCTTGGAGTTATACAGAATATGTAGGTAAATTTGAGGATATTATTAAATTAACTCTAAATAAAGTTTTAATATCTATTTGTGAAATATATTCAAAAATAGAGCATAGCCCTCTTGTGAATATTATCTACATATATGATTGTTATGGGGAAAAAAAAATAAAATGGGATTTAACAAAAGAAACATTAGAAGATCAGAACGAGGAAACCCAGCGAGAAATAAATAAACTAATTAAATCGTTATGAAAACAGAATTGCTAAAATTACAAACCTTAAATTTCAAAAATATACAAGCTACAGTTTTTGATCGATCAAGCGTTCATGTTATACATTATTTAGTGAATTTTTTTTGTTATGATAGGGAGCGAATCATAGCAGGATTTTCAAGATTAAGAAATAATTATAGAGTCTTTTTAAGATTTGATGATTATTTCAATGAAAACCCTGCATTATATGTCAGAGAATTTGAAAAAAAAGAATTTAGAAGTTTTAAAAAAGCAACTGATTATTTGGCAAAAATGATAGATGAATATCAGATACCAGAAAAATCAAAAATGATTAATAGATAAAAAATACTATTTTTTTTTATTAATCTATTATTTTTTACTTGAAATATACAATTGTTAGCTCTATTATTACTTCAACAACCAACAACAACTTAAATAAAAATAAAATGACAATAGAAATAAAAACTAGCTTGGGGATTTTTGACGGAACTTCGTTTGATGATATTTTAAAAGCTATTGTAGAAGTCGCCGAAGAAGAAAAAGATTTTTGGGTAAACATTGAATCCATTCATTGGAATGAATTTACATGGAATCATTTAATCAAAAAAAAACAATCAGAATTAGATGAATTGCTTTTTAAAGCAAAAGAAGAAAATGACATTAACGAAAGAGACTATATAAGAAGTCTTTATCAAGATCAATATAGATATCTATAATTTAAAAAAAAATGAAAAATTATTGTGAATATAACAGTACGGCGATAGTAAATTTTCATAAAAATAGTTTAGAAAAAAATAAAATTGAAGTTCCTTTCATTATTACAAGAGGAAAATTAGCAAGTTATTATTTTTCTGTTCTGGATTTTGAAGATTATCAAAATGGAAATTTACCTGAAAAATGGCTAGAGGTAAAAAATGATTTAAAGTATTTATTGAATTTATCTCAAGAGTATGAATTTTTTATAATAAACAATTAAAATAAAAAAAAATGACTAGAGAATCAGATAGACTAAAAGCAAAAAAAAGTATATTTCATAATTTAAGTTTAATAGATGTTTCAAAAAAAACACAAACAAGAAAAAACGGATTTAATAATTTAAGTTATATATCGTGGGCTGATGCAATAGCAGAAGTTAGTAAAAAATACCCTAAAGAATTTTCTTATGAAATTTTAGAAAGCGAAGAAGGAAAGCCCTTTTTTTATGATGATGTTGTGGGGTATTGGGTAAAAACAAAAGTAAAAATTCAAGATCAAGAAAAAAAAATGATGCTACCAGTTCTTGATGGTGCAAATAAGGTTTTAAAAAAAGAACCATATACTTATGAAGTAAAAAATAAACAAAACCCTAGTCAGCCAATTAAGAAGAATGTTGAAGCAATAGATATTCAAGCAATTAATAAAGCTATAATGCGTTGCTTAGTTAAGAATTTAGCACTTTTTGGTTTTGGTTTATCCTTATATGCAAAGGACGATATTTACTCTAGTGAGGAAAGGCAAGAGATAAACACTATCTATATTACTTCTAAGCAAAAAGAAGAATTGAAAAAGTTAATAGAAGAGACTGAAAGCGATGAGGAAGCCTTATGTAGAATATACAAAGTCGATCAAATTGCAGAACTTCCTATCGAACTATTTAAAAAAATGAAACAATCGCTTGATAACAAGAAAAACAACAATAAAGAAAATGAAAATATATAATTTTGATCAAAATTCAAAAGAGTGGGAAGAAATAAGAAAGGGTAAAATTACTGCCAGTAAATTTACAAAACTTATAACTCCTAGCTTAGAAATACCCTTTGCTAGAGGAAGAAAAGAGCCAACAAGTACAGCAAAAGAAGCAATGTGCGAAATTATTGGCAATGCAATTTGTATTGAGAATTCTGACGATTTTCAAACTTTTTCAATGATAAAGGGAACAGAGTGCGAGCCTAGAGCGAGAAATCTATATCAACAAACATATCTAACAGAAGTAAAAGAGGTTGGTTTTATTGCATCTGATTGCGGTTATTATGGATTTTCTCCAGATGGACTAGTTGGAGAAAATGGAATGATAGAAATAAAAACACAATGCCAGAAAAAACATATGTATTGCAAAGTATTTGGCTTTGATGAATGGCTAAAGAAATACAAGCCTCAAATATTATTATCAATGATAACTAATCCTAATATTCAATGGTGCGATTGTATTAGCTACAATGAAGACTTTGAAGATGATAATAGACTAATTGTATATAGATATGATCGCAATGAAGAGGAAATAGAAAAGGCAAAGGTAGTCTTGGATTATTGGGTAAAAGAATTAAAAAAATATAAATAAAAGAATAGGAGCTAGCCCTTTGTTAGTAAATTTTAAATATGAATAAAATGCTTTCTTTTTCAACAATATGCCCAAATTTAGCTAGGATATTTTTAGGTGCAAAAAATTATAAATATCTTAATCAAGAAGCAAAAGACTATGTTATAGAGCATCTGGGCGAGATTAGAGTTCAAGACCCCAATATGTACCCTAGTCCAAATTTAGAATTTCATGGTAAAAATGCAGAAATTCATCACGATAAAGTGCTTGATATGCTTACTTAAAAAGAATAGGAGCTAGCCCTTAAAACCTGCTGGTCAAGGCTTTTTCATTTTTTGCCTTGAGGTGTTGTTGGGGAGGGTGTAAAAAGCCCTCCTTTAAATTAAAATAAATATTTATGATAAATAAAGTAATTCTTGTTGGGAATACTACAAAAGACCCAGAAATCAGATCGACTAATGACGGCAGAGAGTTAGCAAATTTTTCTCTTGCTACAAATGAAAAATGGAAAGATAAAGATGGCACACTTAAAGAAAAAGTGGAGTATCATAAAATTGTAGTATTCAGTCAAGGTTTGGTTGGTATAGTAAAAAACTATGTTAAAAAAGGAGCTAAGCTATATATTGAAGGTCAATTACAGACTAGAAAATGGACTGATAAAAGCGGCATTGACAAATACATAACCGAGATTGTTTTGCAGAACTATAATTCAACATTACAGATTGTTGGTAGCAATAAAACAGAAGAAAAACCAAAAGAAGAAGAAAAAACTAGTATTAAATTAGAGGAAATGGATTCAATTCCTTTTTAACTCAAATATTTTATAAAATGGAAGTAAAAAAGAAAAAAAAATTAAATACAATAAAGGATTGTAAGAATTTTGATGATATTAAAAAGGGTCTTGAGGATATAATTGCTCAATATGATATTATGCAAGCTAGAATTAATGATTATGAGGTCACTCATAAATCAATGATTGAAGCGATAGAATGGTTTTTGAATCCAGTAAAAAGTGAAGGGAGAAAAGATGATTAAAATAATATTAGCTTTCTTACTACTACCACTAACAGCAAATGCTTTTATTGGAGTTTCTAATACAGTTTTTACTCAAAGCTATAAGGATTATAAGACGCAAAAAATAGAAAATGGATTATCATTGAATTTAAACTACTACAAACCTATTTCTACTAATTATCTTTGGGGAATATCAACAAACCGACTAACAAGCCAATTTTTGAGGGCTGAGAGCTATTTAATAAGAAAAGATAACCAAGTAGCAATTAAAACTAAAACAAGGCTTACAAGCGATTCTATGGGTCTTTTTAGGAGGGTTGGTAAATACTTGATCGGTGGCAATGTGATTAATGCTAGAAAGGATAGCGATTTGTATCTAAATAATACAAAAATCGGGAGCGATAAGAAAAGTGAATTGCTTTATGGCTTTTCATTTGGTAAAATTCTTGATGGTGGTGTATTGACTGCTACTTATATTTTTAAGAATGAAGATTTTGATTTAAAAAGAGCAATCAATATCAGCTATGCTTTTAGTATATGAAAATATGGATAAAACCTTTATCTGTTAATGAAGCATATTCGACAGTAAGAGGTCGGAGGATAAAAAGCCCTGCTTATAGGTTATTTGAAAAAGAATTATTATTAAAACTGCCTAAAATGGATATTCCAGAGGGTAAACTGGAGATTCATTATAAAATAGGTTTTTCAAGTAAAGGTTCTGATCTTGATAATGCTTTAAAGCAATTAAATGATTGCTTGCAAAAGAGATATGGATTCAATGATAATTTAATTTATAGAATTTTTGCTGAAAAAGAAATAGTTAAAAAAGGTCAAGAATTTATAGAGTTTAATATAAAAAAATGTTATGATTTCAGAAATAGCACTAGCAATAGTAATTAGTATATTCACTTCAATAATTGTAATTGACGCTTTAAAATGGCTTTAAAAACTAGAATTTGTAAAAATTGCAATAAAGAAAAAAACGAGTCTGATTTTTATCATCGCAATTATTATGTTTATGCAACTTGCATTAAATGTAGCAATGTTCGCAGAAAAATTCTTGCAGAAAATAAAATGAGAAAAGAAAATGAAAAAAAGCAAAAAGAGCGAGAAAAAAAAATTTTATTAAAAAAAAAGAATTTAATCGGAGCTTACAAAGTATATTATGATTATTTTTGCCAAAAAATAAAATATAGTAATTATATAGGCACTAGCTTGTCTGAAAAATATGCATTACAGGACTTAAAAAGGCGATTTAAGCTAACTCCCGAATTTGCTAACTCATTACTAGAAAATCAATTTAAAGGTAAAGGGGTTGTTGAGATAGATTATGAAAAAAACTATATTAGATCTAAAATATGAAAAAAATCTATATTAAAAGAAACTTAATGATGACAAAAGAGGGGCAAGGTTTTTATTGTTCTCAAGTTTTTGAAATTGGCAACGAACCTATTAAATATGCCTTGAAGCCATTATTGAGAATGGGAGAACCTGTTTATATTTTAGAAAGGCAAGAAGTGGCAATTCCAATAGGAGTTTATCCAATAGCAAAAGATTATGTCGGCAAATTTAAATGGGCGAAAATGTTAGATGTTCCAAATAGAAGAAATATTGAGTTTCATGTTGGAAATAAATTAAATGATACCGAAGGGTGCTTATTGTTAGGCGTGGGTTTTGATGAGAATAGATTATATGAAGATGATGATTTAATTATTTTAGATAGTGGAAATACTTGTGATTTTTTTATAAATGATTTTCTTCTAAATGATGAGCAAAATAAACAAACAAAGAAGGCAGAACAAGATGAAATAATAGGATATATAACTATTGCTTAGCTACATATTTCTCTATAGTTCAACTCATTTTCTGTTAATTTATCTATATTAATCAAAGATAAATTATCTGTTTCTTTTTCATTAAAAACAATAGGGTTATAAACTAGACAAAAAGCACTACTATTTTTTGCCGTGCAAGATATCAAGTTTATCATTAAAAGACATATTACTGACCTTTTTATTAATAGTTTTAGCTTTTTTAACATCTTCTAAAGTTTTTTTATTAATTTCATTTTTTAAGGTTGTTTTGCCACTTCTTTTTCCTATTTGAAAGAAAGCGAACAGGACTCCAAAAATTCCTAATATTTTATAAATTAAACTTTTCATTTTTTTATTGCAAATTTTTCTATCACTCCAATACCCAAAAGAGAGCCGCCAAAGAGTAAAAAGCTATTAATGATTGAAATTGCTGTTGCTGGATCTCCTGCACCTCCAAAAAATACAGACATTATAAAAAGACAAATGCCAGCAATAGCACCAAGACTAATAATAATGCTGCCCCATATCCTCTTAGATGATTTATTGCCAAAAGAATCCCTTAAGAATTCATCTGCTTTTTTGTTTGTCATTTTGATTTTTCTAAATTAAATTGCGTTTTGATAGGGTTATCTATAAAATTATTAAAAGTATATAGCAAGCCTGTTATAAGCACCAGAAAGCATAAAAAACAAAGTCTACCTCTGATTTTATGAGGAGAGTTCAAGCATTCTTCAATTAACTTTATCAACATTTTCATCACAATAGGATTTTAGTTGTAGTCCATGAATTAAATTTAAAATTTTATGATTAGAAGTTCTTAAACTTTTAATCGATGTCTCAAGTTCTTTAATTTCTTTCTGAGCGTCTAAAATAGCTTTTTTGGTTTTGACTTTATCAACAATCCAGTAAATTAACTGGATCAATAAAGCTACACTTAAAGCAATAGTAATAATATTATTTATTAAAAAAGTCATAAGGTTTTGGAGATTGAGTTATTTTATTTAGCTCATTGACTAAAGACTGAAATTGATAATCAAATCTATTTTTTTGTATTATCCTTCCCAAAGGCTTTAAGGAAGCGACTTGGATTATATAAAATTCACTTTTGGATTCATAAGGTTTTATAAAGTATGTTAAATAAGCGACTTTATAATTTGTTTTCTCATCATCTAGCCATTTTTTTTGGGTAAATAATAAATTTTTATTTCCATTTTCTAAGTCAACATTTATTCTTGAATTTGATAATTCTATTATTTTTTCTTTGGTATCATAACTATCACATAGTAAAGGAGTATCATCTCGATAATTAGGATTCTGTTTTTTTATTTCTTCAAAAGATTTTTTAGTTCCCTCGTTAAATCCTTTAATGTATTTCCAACGAAATTCGCAATAACTTTTGGAAAAATCTACTTCAATCAAAGATATAAAAAAATAAGAGTTTTCCTTTGAATCCTTAAATAACTCATCAACAGTAGTGTCTATTTTGGGCTTCATTTTTGAGCTAATGAAATTAGAATATCTAAGATGCTCTGAACCTGTTTTTGTATATTCTTGAAGTTTAAAAAGATACCAAAAAACTACGAATGAGCAAATACAAGTAAGCACAAACAAAGTATCCTTAATTAATTTCCAAGAAACTACTTTTTTAAGTACATCTGTTAATAAAACTTTTAATAAAATGTTTTTTATTATCTCAAAAATAACCTGAATTATAGACATAATTTCCCCTTTCTAATTTTTACAATTTTTAGATCAAAATTATTTTTTAGATAATGATCTACTGCTTCTGGGTGGTGAGTTTTATATTTTCTAAAAAAATTTTTTCCAGTAGTTTTAAAATATTTGTGAAACGGTTGGTATTTTAAAAAAACTGAACCGCAATGACATTTGTTGCTTTCAAATCTATCTTTTTTTGAAATAAAAATATTTAAAAATCTAAATAACTTTAAAGAGCTTATAGCGTGCAATAGGGAATACCTTTGTGTTTTACCATATTGGCAAAGTTTATCAATTTCTTGATCTTCTATGACTCCTAAATCAAAGATTCTGATCTGACCTTTTGTAATTTTTAAAAAAGTATTTGATTTTTTTATGAGATTTACTTTCCAAGCACTTTTTTTATCCATTTCACCAACAAAAAGCTCTTCGTCTTTATAAAAAATAATAAAAACATGAGCAATATATTTTGTTAAATTATCATAAAAAGCCCCTGTGAACCATTGAATAGGATTTACAATATATTGAGCTATGAAGCCCAAAAAATTTCTAAAGCCTCTATAATTAGAAGTAGCTATTATTAAATGCCCTTGAGGACATATCTCTTTTAGTTTTTGCAGATCATCTGAATTAGCTTTTATCATAGCTGTTGAATGAGATGAATTTGCCCATCTTCGCCTTTTAATGATGGATCGTTTATAGCATCAATTACATAGGCAGGAGTTTTTGGATCATCAAGTAGCTTTTGAGCTTCTAAATTAATATTGATTATGGTAAAGCTTTCAAAGCTCCAATTAATATTCTCTAATTCTTCAATAGAATTTGAATTTTCTATTTTAAGTTTTTTGACATCGTAAATTTGTTTATTTTTTACTCTTTTATCTTCTAAAGTCAATGATGGTCTTTTATTTGTAAATTTTTTAAAAAATAGATAATTCCAAATATAAGTAAGAGCGGTAAATCCTAAATAAACATTGCCAACTTTTTGATGGTAAGATAAGACGCTGCTTTCTTCTTTTTCAACTCTTTTAGCAACCTCTAAGTGACTAATAAAAATGCCTCTTTCTGGTGTGTCGTGATTAATGACCAAAGTATTTCCATTTTGTAAAATGATTTTTTTTGAATAATTATAATCTGTTTCAAGCTGTGAAAATTTAACTTTTTTGCTTGCTTTTAAAGCCTTTAATCTTTCAACTTCCAATAAATCATCACCTTTAAAAGTATACTCCCATTGTTGTGTTGCATCAATAAAAGCCTGTGTAGTGCCGTCATTATATTTTTGTAAAGGATTTACTTCTGTGTATAAATCTGCATCTTTTTTTGCTATTTCTGCAAATTGAGTAGCATCAGTTTTTAAGTAAAATACTCCTGATTCTTTTAAATCTTCTAAAATCCAAGCATTATTAACAAATTTGGGTATTTCTAAATTTGTGTTGTAATCTGGGATTTTCTTCGTCGTGCCAAAAACAACAGCTGGATATTCACCTGTAAGATCGTCTAAATTTTGCTCTACTTTTTTTGTAAAAAAATTATTTGAATCGTAAGCGTAAATTATTCTCATTTTGTTTAGTAATAAATAAATAGGTTTTGAGCAATATAAGCTGTTTTTTGCACAATATTATGCGCCTGACCTGATCCTGCACTTTCAGTAGTATGACTGATGGTGTTAGCAGATCTATCGGTTAAAAGCGTGCCTGCATCTTGGTTATTATCGCTAGTATTCCTGCCAAAAGCATTTGCGAAAGCTTCATCAGGAACAAAGCCTGTATTATTTTGCGAACCTTCATCTCTACGCAATCTCAAATTATGCGTATGTGCTGCAATTTCTGAACTATTTAAAGCGTGAGTATCTGAACCCACTAAGTCAAACAAGGTTCTACCAAAGCCAGCAATCCCTAAAACGCGTCCTGCTGGGTTGGGCAAATAAAAGTTGTTAGCGTCAACATCAAAAGCAGTCCCTACAATGCTAGATAATATTGTGTATAAATTAGAATATATGCTTTTAGAATAGGCACTAACTCCGTCAAATTTTAAAGCACCAGTTAAAGAAGTGGCTATAGACATCACAATTGAGCCTGTTGGCAACAATGCTTGCAAACTAGGAATTGGCTTAAATATAGCATTGCCTGTTGTTGTGTCTTTAGTTAAAACCTGTTCATTGGCAGCACTACTAGCATTTGTCAAATTATTTACAGCAGCTTGTCTATTGCTAACATCTGATAAATTACTTGCTTTTGCAAGTTTGCCATCTAAAGCTGTTTGTTGTGCTGTTGATACTGGTTTGTTAACATCGCTCGTATTGTCAACATTAGCAAGCCCTACATCCGCTTTGGTTAAATCAATATTGCCAGCACCCTCTAAACTTTGCCCTTCTATTGTTTTTAATGGTCTTTTAGTTTGTATGGATATTGTAGTTTCATCGCCTGTATTTATGCCAGAGGTATTGCTGAGAAGCGTTTTTTCGCTCTCTGTGACATATCTTTTATCAAAACTATCAGAGATATATTGAGTGCTTTTATTTAGAATGAAAGCGTCTCCTGTTGTTGCTGCTAAATCAGATTGAATGTTGACTTGAGCAAAATCATCTATTCCTGCTAATTTAGTTTTTTCTGCATCAGTAAAAGCATTGGTATTTGCATTATTTTCATAAGCAATTTTGATTTCTGCATCAGTTTGGTCGGCAGTAGCGTTTTCCTCTATTCCTGCAAGCTTGTCAATATCTGCTTGGGTTGTAAATTTTGCAGTACCTTGAATAATGTCATCAGTTGTATTAGTGGTCTTGTTGAAATAATCGGTTAAATCAACATCATTTAAGCTAACATAAGTTGATCCACTCCATCTATAAGTCAGATTGGTATCTAAGGCAATATATATTTTTCCAGTTTCGCCAGTAATTGGAAAGCTCGCAAGATTGGCATATTCTACAACATCATCAACATAACTGGGAAGTTGAGAAGCTGGCACTTTAGCACTTCCATCAAGACTTGCATAACCATTAGCTTGCCCTTTATTTGCTGTAGCTTCTTTGGAATCTAAAGCAGTTTGCAAGCCTGTAATTGTTGTTATAGCTTGCGTTCCTGTGTGGTTAGCTCTCGCTCTATCATTATTAGAGTTAGTTGCTAAAGCGTTATTAATTTCTGCTTGTGTATAAGTATCTGCTTTTAGATAAGAAGCATCACCTCTTGCTACATCTCCATTTGTTGTGCCAAAATTTTTATTGTAAGCTGTATTTTTTGTAGCGGTAATAAATTTGCCAATTGCATTAGTTTCAACAATTTCTAAACTGCCTAAAGTATCTCCATTTTCTTGAATCTCACCTATTTGATTTCCAACATCTTTATTTGCGACTGTGCCAAGATTGGGCTTGTTTTTTATAAAATCATCTTGGGTATTGTCTGTCTGATTATAGTCTGATTGAACATTAACTTCTGCACCATCGGCTATATTTGCAAGTTTGTTTTTTTCTGCTGTAGTGTAGTCTTCAGTTGATAGTTGCTTGCCAACCACCTTATCCACTTTATTAGTTTCTAAATTAACAAGACTCGTTTCTACGCTATCGCCATTTGGTCTTTGAATATTTGTTGAAGAAACTTTCGGAGCTTCAATTAGTATCCAATCATCAAATGTCCCTCCAGTCTGAGTTTGAGTTGGATTGTCTTTTTTTGCTTGGAGCTTATCTCCAGAAACTAAAGCAATTCCATTTACTGTACCACCAACGCCAATCAAGAAAATATCATCTTTTAAAACATCAGTGCTTGGCAAATTTCCACTAGAAACATCAATAATCTCTTTTGCTTGCACAGTACCACTAATTCCCCAAAAACCATCAACATTGACTACAATAGTCCCAGCTGGAGTATTAATAGGAATGCTATCAATGACAGTAGCTGTCGTTTCTTTTAAGATAAAGACATTAGGAGGTCTTTTTTGACCTGCTACAAGCTTTACAGGTTCAATAAATTCTAGTCCTATTCTTCCTTTGTTATAAAGTCCTGTTTTTTCCATTTTCTTTAAAAAAAGTTTTTTTAAAAATCCATATATAATAAAAATTATTTTACAATATATTTTTAAATATATGAATAATTAAGATTATTAAAATTCGTTCTCACCAAGAAAAGAAATATTATTTAACTCTTCAAGAGTTTTGCAATTATAAATCTCTTGTTTTTTGCTTTTATAAAGCTGTACTAATTGAAAAGCTCTTATTTTTAGATGAGCATAGATATTTTTTGCTAAAGATTTATCAATTTTAACGAAGCCTTCTCTTAAACTACTAACCTCTTTAATGTCACAAGAGAAAGCAACATAATAATTTTCATCATCATTTTGTTTTATATCTTCGAGCAATTTATAGGGGTCTAGTAATGCAGAAGATTTGTTGTTGATAGGAAACAAAAACTCAACTTCCTCTTTTTCAATAAAATCATTAAATCCTAACATTTCTAACTCAATGGCTCTAAAAGATGAATCTTTTTCCAGTTCTAAATCTCTTATTTTTTTAAATTCTTCTTTTTTAGTTTCTTTAGCTTCTTCTAGAATTATTTCTTGAACCTCTACATCGCTTTCAGTTAAAATAATATATTCATCTTTTAACTTTGACCTTTGACATTTAATGCCATTTTCATTTATAAAAGTTTCTTTTTCACTTCCATAATAACTTAATGGAATTGATGAAAGTTGTTCTACTTCCTTTGTTATTGTGTTTTTTATATATATCATTTTTTTATAAATTTTCTTGCCAACCATAATTGTAAAACTGAACTCCTAAATCACTAACATTGCCACGAAAAGCAAATTTAGAATTACTGTCTAATTTAATTGAAAAAGTATTTGAGTTAATATCATCCACATTTCCTTGATCTCTTGAGGTGATGATTCTTCTTTCTGATAAAATATTTTTGTCTCTGATAAAAATTATTATTTCAGTTTCAAAAGGTCTGCCTTGCAATCTAGCTGCTATTAACGCCTTACTCAAAATTGGGCAGGGCAAAGAAGGAGTATCTGCAAAAGATGTTGTAAAATTTTCGTTAGGCAGTATTTGCTTTTCCGTTCCACTAAAATTAAATTCTACAAAATCATTTGAATAATCATAACTACCAGTTGCTATATTTCCATTTCCATCAACATAAAAAGCCCCTCTGTACTGTTTTTTATCATAATTATTAGGAGAAGTGGGCAATGTTGGATTTATCCTGCTTGTATCCGCATAAAAAGATACTAACTTAGAAGAAGTTGAATAAATAGC
>Ga0208644_1001472_pt1 | contig 19617 bp, 18 predicted proteins | sample VirMetDEL_Nov_18_FD_184517 | JGI IMG/M metagenome (GOLD analysis project Ga0208644, IMG submission 184517) | Aqueous microbial communities from the Delaware River and Bay under freshwater to marine salinity gradient to study organic matter... | ecosystem: Environmental > Aquatic > Marine >...
ATCTGTTGTTTAATTTTGTGTTTGCCATAATGTTTCTGCCATGTATACTGTTTATTTATACAAAAATATCAAAAAGGCATGGAAAAAAGGGCAAAAAGAAACCCCTTTGATGTAATCTCAGGGGTCATATATACTAAAACAAATATAATTTGGCAATCATTATGTTTTGATACTTTTTAACTGGAGTTAAAAAGTGTAATTGGGACTCTTACAAAATATGGAGGCCACCATATGTATGTGGTTGGTGAGTCCCTCTTACATAAGTTATTTATCTATATTGTGTAAAACAGTACAGTTTATTGATTCCACAGATCACCTGCTCTCCAAGCAACATAGTCTGGATGATTAGGATGTAACCATGGTAATTCTTTGTAGTTCTTCCATTCTTTCCAATGTCTACCACCCATGTTTTTGCCTCTGAGAGGTGATGGTCTATCACTTTCCCAATACACATTGCCATGTTTGATTTCTCTGAGTTGCACACTCATAGGATGCAAATTCAGTTCTTCTGCTAATTCTAGAATGGTTTTTGAATACTTTCTTTCAAACTGTGTGGGTTTGGCTTTTCTCTGCCATGGTGTGCCCCAATGTAACACTCTCATGTGTATAGCACTGGGTGTTACACCATCTTGTTCAGCCAATTCATTTGCTGTGATGCCCCATTTCTGTTGAAAAGGTGTTTTACCATCAATTTTTCTGCTGTTTTTTTCCATAACACTCTCTGTATATCTATATGTACTATTTATGTGTTATGATAAATATTAGCAAGATAAATAGGGTAAATGAACCTATTTCTTTTTGGCTTTTTGTTTTCTAACCCTGTCTAAATTGTTTTCCAACACTGTGCCCACTGATAAATGTTTGGGATTTATGCATATTCTGTTGTCACAACTGTGCATGATAACATCATCTGAAGTGAGATATGTGTTGTACACCACAGCATACACAAACCTGTGTAAGAATGTGCTTTTGGTGTTGAAGTATTCTTGTGGAGCATGTTTCAAATTGATATAGTTGTTGAACTTGTTGGGTTTGTATTCCCAACAATCACCATTGTGAGTGACTTGACTGATGTATCTGGCCAGTCTGTAAGTGGGTGTTAACTTATTTGAGCTCACTGTTTACCCAGGCTAAGGCACTTGGTCCACCCCACAGATAATAAGCCTGGATTGCTTTAGAGTTCTCCATGTTGAGTCCTCTGCTTCTTGCTTGTTGATAATCTGCTTTTGCTCTCAGCAAATAACTACGCATTCTCAACAATGTGGCCTCTGATATGTTTTCACCTTTTGCCAATTGATTTGCTCTAGCCAAGCCAACTGATGTACCTGCCTTTCTGCTAGGTGGTACACTATCTCTGGCTTCTAAGGCTCTTTTAGCCGCCTTTTGCACACTTTTAGGAGGAATTGGCATGTTATACCATGCTTCCAATTAAAATGCTTACTAGCGTTGTTACAGTAAGTCCTAGAACCCACCAAATCCTGTTGTCTAGTCTATCCATGCGTTCTGTGAAGAACTTTCTGTTGTCTTTGATGTCTTCTTTGAGCTCATCTATGTCTTGTGCCATATGTGCCAAATGATTGTTTTTGATAACATCTATTTCTTGTTTTAGTTGTTGTGTGGTTACCCTAGGCATTGTTGATCTCTTGTGGGTTCTCTTCAAAATAGCTCACAATATCAAATTGTGTGGTAAACACATCTGTGTCAATCATATGCTGTACATGTGCATTATATCCATAGTTTGATAAACTAAAATCTAATAATTCATTTTTACTCATCTTCATATCCTATTTTTTCACGCAATTCTTCCAATTGCTGTCTCATTTGTTGTATCAATACTGGTATATGTGTTGAATCACCACCATGTTCTGGGTGACTCCATAACCATTCATATGTTGTTTGTTCAGCATTCAATTGGTCACACTTTTTATTTAACCATTCTGAACTTTTTTCAGGGCATTTGAACACAACTGCTTCAAATTTTGTGCCTTTGAGAAACAGACGCCATGTGTTAAATGTGCTATCTGTATAATCCACAAACAGTATATTATCAGCCATATATGCTCTGTAACTCCAAGGACATACGCCCTTTATTTTAGCAAAGTAAGAAGCCCACTTAGCCTCTTCTACTTCCCTTTTTTCCACCTCTTTGGCTCTTTTTCTTCTTTTTCATACCACCTCTCATACTCTTTGGCATAATGTTCTCCTTAATCTTGTAAATTATTATGTTGTTCTATGGTGATTATTTCCCACCCTGTGCCTGTCCATTTAGGCATTTCATTGTTAAATGAGTCATACACTGGTGATACATTTGTGTAACCAAAAACATCTGTGTCTTTTGGGTCACCTTCTGCACAATTACCCATGTATTTTCCATTGTTTAATTTGTATATCTCTGGCATATCTATTTCCTACTGTTCATCCAACTACTGTAACAGAATTTTGCCCATAAGTCTGCATCATCTGTGGTCACACTACCTCTTAAATTGGTTTTCTGCATGATTGGTACTGAATTACTAAACACATACAAGTATCCATTAGGTGCTACAGCACCACTCCATGCACCATCACCACTTGTCCAGCCATTTGCACTTAATTTTGTGTCATTTGTGCCATCATAATATGTTATGGCATTTGATGTGCTGGTAAATCCTTGTTCTAACCAAATGTTGCCATCAGGACCTGTGTAACTGGCAAGAAACTTAGGTGTTGCAGGAAATCCCACATTCACTTGTTGTGCTACATTACCATTATCTAATTCAATGATGTCAGATTCATTGTTGTGTGGCGCATACATAACATTACCACTGCCCATGGCAGCCAAACCTTGACAACTTTGACTTAATATTGTTGTGCCAGCACTGGTACTGTATGCACTGTTTGAAGCAGTATCAATTATGCCAAATGATGCATTTTGATAAGGACCAAATACCACTGTGTTATTATCAGGATGTCTACTTGCACCAATTCTACCATTTGTTGTAGAGCTTGGCAATGTACCACTAAAGTTATCACTGTATGCAGTATTTGCCGCAGGATCTATAACCAAACAATTTGCTTTTGAGCCTCCCCATGCATATATTTTGTTATCAGGGCCTAAAACAGCACTGGCATATTTTCCTGTACCACTGCTTAAATCACTCACACCCCAATCTTGGAATGTCACTGAATCATCTGCAGTGTCTAATATCATCACTTTGCTGTAATTACAAGGTGCCCAATATATTTTGCCATTACTTGCTAATACACCTGGTGCCAAATATGGTTGTGTTGCAGTTAATTCACTTGACACATCAATGTTACTCAATGTATCTGTTGTGGTATCACACACAATAATTGTGCTGACAATGTTTGTTAGATAATTGAATGGAGCAATATATATTTTATCATTTGTGCCAAGACATGCACCTCTGTGAGTTGCTACAGCATTAGCAGTGTTTGTGGCATTTCTATTATAACCTGAACTACTGATGTTTACAACTGCTTCAGTGGTAGGTGCTGTACCATCATTGGTCCATGTACTCACATTGCTTTTGAAATCATCACCATTTAATTCATACCATTCTTTGGCAGGTCCTGGTGTTGATGTTATAGTGAAAAACCCTTGTCTAGCACTGAATGGCATTATGCGTATCCTGTTGTTAAACTTGCATAATAAGTACTACCATCATAAAACACACTTATGATGTCTATGCTGTTACCTGCTGTGCTAAGTGTTTTACTGCCTCCTGCAAACTTCATGCTACTTGTGAGTGTATGACTACCTGTAACATCTTGTGTAATAACAATGGTCATTGATGTACCTGCAACTGCATTTGCAATACTGTTTATGGTAATACCACCTGTTGCTGTTAGTGTGTATATACTACCAGCACTTGCATCTAAACTACTGCTTTGATCACCACTAACACTGCCTAAATCAACTTTTGTTTCATTGAATTGTTTGAATGCAGTATTGATAGGTGCATTAAATGTAATTGCATTTGATGTGTTAGCATCACTGGTTGTTATTTCATCAACATGTAACACACTGGTTACACTTGAACTGCTTTCATATTCTGCTTGACCAGTTGTACTAGGATAGAATGATGTACCACCTATACTAACAGCAGTTGTTAAACCTACATTAGTGTAAATTTCATACCCACTTTCTGTGGTATTCCATTTTGTATAGTAAGTGTTACCATTATAACCAGTAAGTGGACTTGCACTAAATGAATTTGCTGTAATAGGTGTAGCATCAGCAAATATTTGACTGCTATGTCCATTCAACAACCAAACATCTGTTCCATGTCCTGCATTTCCTTCACCAATAACACTGTCAACTGCCACATTGGCATTTGAACTAGCAGTAGAATCAGCAATTATCACATTTGATTCAAATGTTTTTACACCTGTGATTGTTTGAGCACTAGTTGTTCTTAAAACAGTGCTGTCAACTGCCAGTGTACCACTGGTTGTGATTGGTCCACCTGTTAAGCCATCTCCACTGTCAACTGAAGTTACAGTACCACTACCACTTGGTGTTACCCATTGCAATTCATTACTTGAATCTAATTCTAAGTATTGTCCACTTGTGCCTGGTGTTTTAGGAAATGAGTAAGCAAGACTGCTGTTTGATTCATTACCTATTCTAAATTTGTCATCTATAAATGCCACTGTTGAATCAGGTTCATCTGTACCAACATTGTATGGGAAAGCACTGGTTGTAATATTGGCTGCCACACTTGGTTGCATGGTTCTAAACACAATTTGACCTTGTGCAACATAACTGTTTGTTAAGTATGGATTACCTCCAATAACAACATTTGCTGTACTAAGCACTGCTGTATTGCTGTCAGCAGTCTTAAACAACACACTGCCCACACTGTGAAGTGAGGCACCTGGGAATACTGTTGCTGGATTGGTCTCTAAAACATATTCTCTGTATCTGTTTACTTTTGAATCAATTACACCTGTGAATGCACCATCTGGCATTGCCATGTTACTGCCATTGGTGTTGGTGGTTGTCCACAAATTGCCTGCGCCCTGCATTTCAGGGTATTTTGCCATGGAAAATCTTGGCACACTAAACAGTGTGTTTGCTTGATCACTGCTTTGTCTTGCAGTAAAACCTGTTTCTAAGTTGAGAGTTGGTGCATAATTGTGTCTAATACTAAATGGTGTATAACCATTCACAAAATCACCACCACCAATGCTTGTTGTGGTATCACCTACATAACCTAAGAAACTGTTTGAAGTCAGTGTTGTGGTTCCATCTAAGTTGATACCACCTGAAGCATCCAGTGTTACTGTGGTACCTTCTACTTCTGTTGCACCAGCACTATGAGTAAGCACATTGGCATCTAGATCATTTTTCAGTGTAAACACACCAGTGTTATTGTCTAATTTGATATTTGTGATACCATCACTGAAGTTACTGAGTATGTTACCTGTGCCTGCAAAATCATTCAAACTCAATCCTAATGCACTTGCACTTGCAGGTGTGGTTGCACTGGCATCTGTGAATATTTGATATGTGCTTAATCCACCACCACTGTAATCAAATGTACCTGCATAGAATGTTGCGCCATTTACATTGGCATTACCTGCACCTGTGTATCCATCAAATGTCAATTGGAAATTGGTGCCACCTAGGCTGAATGAATTACCACTTGTGCCCACATCAATAATGACATGGTCTGCATTACCACCAAAGAAACTGCCAGACAATACCAAGTCTAATTTGTCTGCTTCTTGATATCCATCTGGTGCATCATATCTCAGTATGCTGGTGTTTGCAATGCTGGTATTTGTTGTTTCAATGTTTGCACTGGTTGTGATGTTGCTGTCACTGTTGATTGCGTATGTGAAAGCATCTAAATCTATTGTGGTTGCTTGATTACTGCCATTACCAACAAATATATTACCATCATCCAAGTTAGGTGTAGCATTTGTTCTACCAGCACCTTGTACAAGTATAAAGTTAGGTGCTAATGCCTTGGCAATTTTTTGTATCAGTGCGCCTTCACCTGTTGGTTTGGTTTCTGTTAATGTACCATCATTGCTCACATACAGTTCAGCACCTTCTGTGAAGCCATGTCCATTAAAGTTCATTGTGCCATTTGTGACTGCTTGTCCACTACTACCTGCACTAATGTTTGCTTTGACAATACCCATTGCTGGCATTGATGCGGCAACTAAATTGTTTGCTGGTGCAACATTGGCTTCATCACCTTGTGATCCTGTGATGTACACTGCCTGACCTTTTGTGAGAGTTGCACCTGAATCATTGTAAACACCTACACTAATAGCACCATCTAAATCACCTATGAATTCTTCTGTTGCAAAGAAATAGTCAGCAGTTATATTACCAGTTGTTACAATACTGTTACTGCCAAAGCCATTTTCTAAGAAGTTGGCAACATCTGTGTTACCATATGAACCCAATGTGGCTGCCACTGTGGCAACTGTGATTCTACCTTGCTGATCAATTGTTACAACTGGTGTATGTGTAGCATTACCATATGTTCCAGGTGTTACTGTTGTATCTGCTAAATCTATTGTGCCACTGGTATAGTCAATGCCTGTACCACCAACCAAATGACTGTCTACCAATGAGTTTGCATAATATCTATTAACAACACCTTGGGTAATATCATCACTGTCAAGGTTTACTACACCTGTTGCACCATTTACACTGTCAACATTTGCAGTGATACTGACCAAATAATCATCCATTGCACTGTTGGCTCTTGCAGTTGTAAAGTATAAGTTTGCACTGCCTTCTGTTAGATTGTCAGTGGTGTTGTTGCCAATTGCTATGTTGGCTTGTGCTTGTATTTCTGAATTTGTTACTTCAATGTCATCAGCATTTACTGTGATACCATATCCTGCACCAACAGCCAATGTGCCACTGCTTGTGATAGGACCACCTGTTAAACCTGCTCCACTATCTACACTTGTAACTGTGCCTGTTGTTGAACTGATATTGTTGTATGTTGTGCCATCATTGGTAAACTGCCAACTGTTTGTGGCTTCATTCCATTTAATAGCAACATTTGTACCACCACCTGTACCACTTCTGTCTACATAAACAAATGCATCTCTGGCTGTGGCATTACCATAGTTAAGTGTTATGCTTTGATCTTGTACTAATAAATCTTCAACATTCACATAGTTCAAATTACCTGCAACTTCTACATTACCATTAACATTTAAGTTGCCTTCCATTGTGAATGGGAAGTTTGAACTGTCTCCAAAGTATGATACTATGGCTGTGTTTGCATGTGCATTTGAGAAGTATAAATTTGTTGTACCTTCAGGTAAATCATCTGTTGTTTGAGGTACATCTGCTGGTGTAAATGTAAAATATCCAGTTGTGCTGTTGTAAGCAAGACTACCATTACCACTTGGTGTTATACTGTTACTGGCATTTACACTTTCTCTAGCTCTTGTTGTTGTGAAATAAGCATTGCCTACATTACCTGTTGCACCAGCCTCTTCTGGCAAATCACCAGTGTCAGCCGCAAAATCCACATAGGTATTACCATCATTGGTGAACTGCCATTTATCTATGGTTTCATTCCATTTGATGTAAACATTTGGTTGTTGTGTAGGATTACCCTGCAATGCTCTTGGCACTTGAATATTCCAACTGGTTGTGGCATTACTATAATCTTCATTGTCCTGCAATGAAGCACCTAACACAATGTTACCACCACTTAATAAACTGTTTGCAATTAGACTGTTGTTTTTATCAGGATTCATCACAAATGGCAAGCCACTGATATCCATATCACCAACAAAGTTTTCTATTGCAGTGTTGGCTCTGTCAGTGGTGTAATATAAATTTACATTGCCTTCTGTTAAATCATCTGTGGTTTTTGTTGTAAATGGATCTTCATCTACAAAATCCATCATACTGGCTGTGTAAGTTGGGTAGTTTCCACTGGTATCTGCATTGTAGAACACTGTCATCACACTGTTACTGGCAACTGCTGGATCTATTGTGCTGTTGTCATCAATAAATTGCCATCCTGTCCAGTTACTGGCATGTGTGGTCAAGTCTAACCCAAATCCACCCACAGAACCATCTTGTCTAAACACAAATGTAGCACTACCACCATTTGAAATATTGCTAAGTGTTAATCCTGTGATATTGCCATTCAATACCATTTGATGCACAGTGCCATCTGCTATATCTACTGTGACATTACCACTTTGTGGCCCTTGATCTACAATGGTTTCTTGATATTTTTTAAGTGTAAGATCATCTAAATTGGCATCAAAACCAATTTCACCTGTGGCATTGTTGTATGTAATTGGCAGTGTGTTTGATAATAAACCTCTGATATCTGAATTTGCAGTTTCAATAACACCTGTGACATTTGAATAAGTTATACCATAACCACCACTGACTGCTAATCTATAATCAGCATCATCTGGACCTACATATTGTATTGTACCTGCAGAATTTTGGTAGTTTAGATAACCATCACCACTGATGTTTTGTACACTGAAACTGTCTCTGATTTCTTGTTGACTGATACCAGTGTATTGTATTTCACCATTGCCTTGATTGTATACCACATTACCATAACCACTGATTTTGGTACTGCTTATTGTGCCTCTGACATCACTTTCACTTGTGCCAGTGTATTGAATTACACCATTTGAACTTGTGGTATTGTCATATGATAAGTTGCCAAAGCCACTTACATTTTCAACTGATATTTTTGTTCTAACAGCCGCATTTGAAACAATGGCTGTTTGACTGACATTTACATTGGTTTCTGTTGAACTGACTGTGACATTTGCAATAGCAGTAGCAACATTTGTTACAACAATGTTACTGCTGTCATCTGTAACTGAAATATTACTGGCAGTTGATGTTACATTTACACCTAGATCTGTGGTTGTTACTACTACATTAGCCATAGGTTATCTCCTTATGCTACAGCAGTCACAGTTACAGTTATATCTGCTCCACCACCTGCACCCATGTTATTGTCAAGTATTTTGATTGTATCTCCCACTGCAAAACCTGTGCCTCTAGCAAGTATATCTACTGTGGTACCACCTGAAGCATCTACTACAACTAGGAAACTGTGACCAGCACCCTCTGAAGTTGCATCTGGTAAACCACTAACTGTATAAGTGCCTTCTGTTCTACTTGCATCTGTGCCTGCATCACTTGTAAATGAACTGATAGCACCTACACCAATAGCAACAAACACATTGCTTACTGCTGGATCACCCACTGTTACACCTGGCTCCCATGTTTCTAATACAGCCCATCTGTGACTTTCTTTTTGTGCTGGAGAATCATCTGTTTCCCATTCAAAACTCACAACTGTCATTACAGGATTTTTTCTTGCATTTGGTAGCAATGGTCCTGTGTATCTATCACTTGGTATTGTGAATTGAACTTGACCTGTACTTGCGGCACTTGTATTAATATAAGTGTTAGCATCAATTGAACTGTTTGCATTCATATAACCAGTAATTGTGCTGTCTGCAAAATTAGGCAAGCCTGTTGCTCTATCAAAACTGATACTGTCTAACACTAAACTTTGCTGATCTGCAGAGAATGTGTATCCTGATACATCACCTTGAAAGTCATATGTGAATGATTTTTGGCTTCTTGGAAAAAGATTGATTACTTTTACATTGTCACTTCCACCAATATATTGGGAGAAGTCTAAAAGTCTATTTGACATGTTGGGCTCCTATGGGATAAGACTGTAATACTAAGGTTTTACAGAATGTTTTATATGTACTATTTATTAGATTTGTGTGTTTTTTGCTGTAAAGACTGTTTTTATGAGCCCCATTCTCTTTTTGGAGCAAAATCAAAACTTAATTTTATTGCACCATGGTATCCACTAGGTGGTATTGTGATATCACCTGCAAGTATTTCTGTATTAGCCACACCTGATTGAAAATCTACTGCATTGGCTCCACCTCCACTACCAAATGTTGTAGCATTGTTGCCTGCATCTCCACCACCATGTGAACCTGAACCCAGTGTTATTGATGTGTTTGCTATTGGATTGGCTATATTGGCATAACCACCTCCACCACCACACACATTACCAAAATCACTGTCTACTACACCACTGCCACCATCACCAGCAATGACTTCTGCATAACTGCTGTTGGCAAACACATTGGCATTAGCACCAGCACTGCCTTGGCCTGCACCACCACCAGCACCTGATACTCTCATTTGGCCAGTGGGTAGTCCATCTATAGTCCACTGTTTACCACCACCACCATTGTTACCACTACTGTTTCTAAATCTAGTTAATGAGCCATCACTATATCTTGTGGCTAATCCTGCACTACCACCTCCATGATAACCACCAACTACTACTGATCCTACCACAGGTCTTTCACCTTGTGTACCCAATTGTCCACTAGTGCCAGTAGCATGAATATTACCTGCACCAGTACCACCACCTTGTGTTCCATATATAATATCATCATTGATATTTAGATACCTATACCATACATAATATTCTGGTGGATATGGATTACCAGCACCATCAAATTTAGGTCTAAAATCAGGTGCATTATTCCAGTGAGTTATAGCAGTAGCACCACCTTGACCTAATCTGTCTTGAGTAAGAAAGTTGCCATCATCACCCAGAGGTTGATCACCTGGACTTGGTTCATCTGCTTGTTGTCTTAACCAATTGGTTGGATAACCTGTTCTCACATTGCCACTTAGACCTTGAAAACCCCCTGCACCACATTTTAACAGTAACACATAGTCTGGTGGTACTGGTGATGCTGGTTCTCTGCTTTTGTCATATTCACTGTTATACAGTGTTATGTTACCAGTTTGTGTGTTTAGATTACCTGCGGCTCCACCACCTTGTGTGATAGTGAGTCCTGGATTAAAACTGCTGGGCCAACCACCTGCTCCACCACCACCTATCATTTTGGCAGTTACACCAGTTAATTTGTCTGTGGTATATGATCTAGGACCTTGTCTGTAAAAATTAATTTTAAGTGTAGGCACTGCGGCATAAGTACTCCATATTTCACTTATTGCCCACATACTGGTGTGTACAGGATCATTCAGTGTGTTCATGTCTGTGCCAGCACTGAATGTAATAGTTGCAACATTACTGGCAACCACATTGCTCACTGAAGGTGATATCCAAAAGTCAACATTGCCATTACCTGCAAAGTTTTGATCTATGTCATATGTAACAGGTATACGCTCTGTGATTTGAGTGGTTTCTCTATCTACCAATGTGATATCATAACCTTGTACAACCACATTGGTAGTGAAATTGGTGTTACCAGAACCTAAACCACTTTGATCAATTGCAATGCCTATTGTGGCATTACCACCACTGTCTGTGGTAACATTACCAGTTAGTGGTGTGGTTATTTCTGATGTGTCACCTGTGATATCATATTCAATAACAACATTTGGTCTATTACCAGTGATGTTGTACTGCATGGTGTCAGGTGAAGTGAATTCTCTGGTTGCAGTGAGATCTCTGAAATCATAATCTTTTTGACTGGCATTTTCTTGACTTTGTAATTTTCTACTACCTAGAGGCATGTGTTCTCCTTATGCTGGTGGTGTAGGCCACACAATGTCAGCATATTCTACATCATCTATGTTTGCTAATAAATCTCTCAGTTGTTGTCTGTATGTTGCCCATTCTGTTTTTTTTGCATCAGTGATAGGTGCATCAACTGCCTGTGTCCAATCACTGGCTATTAGTAAACCATTTCTTCTTTCTCTGCACAGTGCATATTTGTTAGGATCTATAACTCTTTTTGTACAACTCACAATCTCCATTGTGTCTAAATCAACACGCCATTTGTTTATGTCAAGCACATGACCTGGCATACAATGCATGTTTTCATTCACAGCACAATTTCTTTCTGCTTGTGCTGGTGTTAATCTTCTACACTGCTCTATTGCGCCTGTGGTTGTGTTATAAAATATGTAATATGTACCTTTACTCATTAGAAGAAATTATCCCCCTTGGTTAATCTGATAATATCAAACTTATTGTTAAAGAATGCTCTTGGTGAACCATTTGCAGTATCATCTTGTATGGTGCTGTTACCTGCCAATTGTACATTTGCACTCAGAGGTGTGTAATATAAACCTGCAGTGTTAATGGTGTTGTTGGCAATATCTCTGGCTGCCTGATCTGATATTTCTACTTTTTGTGTGGCAACCAATGTGCCTAATGGAGCAGTCAAGCCTCCACCTACAACACCACTGGTACCATCATTGAGTGCTTGTTCTATGAAAGCACCTGTTGGTTCATTGTTTGCTTCATATCTTTCTGTGTAAAAAATATTTCCTACTGGTGCAAAAGCCACATCAAAACCTGCACCAAAGTTTACACCACCTGCTTGTGTACTGGCAATGATTGAAAATTCACCTTGGTCAATACCTGTGATATCATAATTAAACACACTGGTGATCAAACTGTTTGCTTCACCTAGGGCAGTGTTTGCAGTAACAGCCGCATTTGCAACACTTGTGTTGTTAGGAGGTCTATCTTCTATTTGTGTACCTGGTGCTAAGTCACCTTGATCAGTTGGTGATATAAATCCACCTGGATTTAGTGGCAATGTGCCAGTACTTGCATGTTGTGTGGTTGCACCTGTTTGACTGTTTTTACCATATATATCATTGATAATTATGCCTGTGTAATCAGGTGAATTATATTTGGTACTACCAAAACCATTTGTGGGAATACCCACATTGAATACTGTGCCATCTGTGGGGAACATTGGTATGCCCAGTGTGGGATCAAAAGGTGCTGGTATGGTTATAATTGTGTTTGCCACAGTGTTTGCTGTATTTGTGCTGTTGGCATCTACAACTGGTGTAACATCTACCACTATCTCATCCAGCAACACATTAGAATCAAAGTTAATTGGCAAGTTAATAAATGGATTGTTTGGAGGTATAAAGCCTGGGAATGTAGGCCAATCAATGTTGCCCCAATCCACATTGCCAATAATATTACCACCATCATCAACAATATTTGCATTTGCATCATTTGGATCATCAATGATCACAATGTTACCAATATTGATGTTTGAATTACCTATGCTGGTCCACCATCCTGGTATGCCTGTGGCATTTGTTTCACCTTGACTGCTCACAGTGTTGTGTGTGTACACATCATCTGAATATTCCAACAACAGCAATTTACATTTCAGTGTGCCATCTGCATCTTCTATTTCAGTGGTTCTCATCACTCTGAACAATTTGTCAGTGAATGCATATCTGCTATTGGTTACTTTTACAACATCACCTACATCTACTTGTATTGCACTATAATCTGCTTCAAATTCCAACACCATACTGGTTCTACTTTGACGCAGGTCAATGTTTGCTAAATTGTATACTCTGCTGTAATCATTAACTAGATCATATCTGGTGTTTAATGGATTGTCTGGTTCATTGGCATTTCTATCACCTGCAGGAGTATCCACTATGACCACATTGGTTTGGTCTTTTTTGTTTACTTCTGGATATTCTGCTTCTATGCTGTTGTATAAACTGTACAGTTCTGTGGTACTTACACCTATTTTACCAATTATGTTGTCATCATTAAATTGGAAAGCCGCACTCTTTTCTGCTGTTGTGGCTGCCCTGTTAGGTTGTACTCTGAACTTACCTTGTTTGGGGTCATAGGTAAAGAAGGCTGAACAACTTTGGCACAATTTGTCAATGTTGCTTTTAACAGGTTGATATGTTGATAACATACCATCAATTTGCCATCTATCATGTGTTGTTGTGACATTTGCTGGTGTTATGTAATCTACTTGTGCTGTTGAATAGTCATACAAGTCATCAAAACTTGTGGTAACAAGATCTGTGCTACTGAGTCCTGCACCATATCTGTCATTTTGCAAATAGTCTAACAACACATTGCTGGGTTCACTCAAACTGTTTGTAATATCAAAAGTCAATACACCAAAGTCTGTGAGACCATTTTCTGGATCATAATCTATTTCAAACACAGCATACACAAGGTCTTCATAATTTGTGTTTGCAGTGATTGTGGGCATCAGTGTTTGAGCCGCAACTTTCAATCCTAATGGAGGGAATATTTGGTTACTGGCTGTTTGGGCATTACCTGCATACACTCTCAATCTCATTTTGCCATTTACATTGTTAGATGTTGTGGCATTTGGATCTGTTATGCTGATCACATTTGGTGAACTTGTACCACTATAACCTCCAGTGAAGTTAAGTGTACTGTCTCCTCTGTACACTTTGTTCAGCGTGTATGTGCCTGAATCTGTTTTCTCACCAATAATACACATGTACACCATGGTGTTGTTTTGGTTTTTGATTTGTGCATCTGTGATTATAGAGCCAGTGTTGTTTCTACCATAAAAAACAGGTATTTTGTTGTCTGTAGCAGGAGGTAACTGTACTTTAACACCTGGATCTCTAACACCACCTGCACTGGGGGCGTCAAATACACCTGTGACTTTGGCAGTTGCCAACATCAATCCTGTGGATATAAGTCCTGTTGCAATAACACCTGCAGTAGTAAGTGCTCCTGTGGCTGTGACAAGTGCAATACTACCTATGGATCCAATTGCAGTTGTAATTGCTGTTGCTATTGCTGTGAAAACTGCCATACTCTATGCTCCTTCAAACACATAATTGTGTTCTACTTTGTTCCAACCTCTTTTTTCAAGGTCAAAGTCTGGTGAAATCTCCATCAGTGTGAGCATAAATTCATCTATCACCCCATGTTTTTTCATTTTTTCACCATATTCTATGTATTTTTTCAATAATTTGTAACCCAATGTGCTACTTCTTGCAGGAGGTTCAACCCACCATGCCATTTCTCTTAACACTTTGACATGTGGTAACCATGGATCTTGATTTATGTGTGCAATCAACATGCCCTCTATGTTGCCTTGATATTCACCTACTATGATTACACCATTACTCATTATGCTACACAACAATTTTCTCACATATTGATCATCATATTGTGGATTATGGTGTGCTTCCATAGGAGATGAATTGGCAAAGTTAATCATCATCTCCATTATTCTATCAAAATCCTGTATACCTGCTCTTCTAATCATATCTCTATTTTAATTGTTGGTTGCGGCCTCCACCACCACCTCTGTCTCTGCCTCCACCACCTCTGCCACCACCACCTTGGTAACGACCTCCACCTGAGTATTCTTTACCAAAGTCAAAGTTCACACCCATTAGGTCTGGTACTCTGTCAAATGTTTGGTCACCTGGATAGTATTTGTTTCTATCTGCAGGGTTGGTTCTTTGGCCTGCTATTTTGTTCTCCAAAATTGTGTTTATACTTGCACAACTTACTGAAATAGTGTTAGTATCATTGCCTTCTAATATGTCAAAATCTTCTTCTACCACAAAGTTAGTGATAACACCTTTGAATCTCTGATACACATTTGCACTGTCCAATGTGTAATCATCATTGAAAAATGCTCTGTACACACTGGCAACACCACCTTTGATTGGTGTGGTCAATATGTCACTTAAATATGTTGCTTCTACACCACTGAGGCTGATTGCTAAATCACCATTTGTGGTTTTGATGTCTTCTGCCATTTCTCCTACTTGTAGAAAACTGCCCAACTGCTGATATGTGTTACCTGAATAAGTTACTTCTTGGAAAGCACTTGATATGTAGTACACATTGCCATCTAGATCTAGATCTATCAGCACAGCATGTTTGATGTTGTTGTCTTGTACTGGAGTTATGGTTGTTGCCATTATTCAATTACCTCAATCAGTTCAAAATCACTGTTAAATTGTATTCTGTCATGTGGTATAATGGTGTATGTGGGTTTTCTAACCATTTTAACAAACCATTGTACATCTGATCCCACTGCAATGTTTCTTGCACTTTGACTGAAGCCACTTTGATCTATAACTGCTCTATGCACAGGTATACGCAATGTTGTGCTCACACTGTATGTGACATCTTCTGTTACTTGATAAGGATATCTACCATTTGTTGGTCCTACTTGAATAAAATCACCTTTCTTGAACAGATTACCCACAGGAGAACCTGTAACACTGTTTGTGTTCAAATAGATGTTTGCACCACTAAATGGTGTAACACTGGCTGTGACTATTTGACCAATTTGGCTACTGGTTAAATCACCTTGATATGCTGTTACATAACCCAATGCAGTGTTTGTGCTACCAATGTCAACTTCTTCTTCAATGGTTTTGTCTAATCTGTCTAATTCTTCTAGTAAACCTCTGTTGGTGCTGTATTTTAGACCACTATGCATGCCTATGATAAATCTGTATGGCACAGCACTGGCTACTTCTGCTGTTTTAATTCTACCACTTCTACTCAGAGTTTGAGCAGCCAACTTGGTCTTATCCACAGTTATAAACTGTGCATTGTCTATGATTGTTTGTATGCTCATCTTGGCATCCTCCTAGCACCACTTTGTGTTAAGTTAAAAAGATATTCTGGATCTCTGGCTAGTGCTTGTCTAAAGCTCTGTGTATCCACAGCACTGATGTTGTATATGTTGGTCACACCACCCATTGCACCATTTGGCACTATGTCTCCACTGCTACCTCTAGGCACAAACAGCTCTGGTCCTTTTTCACCTACAATGTATGGCTTGTTTTTCATTACAGGACCACCTCTTTCTCTGCCAAACAGTTTGCCAAAGAATGAACCACCAAAGTTCATACCACTCACTGAGCCTCCTGCTCCAAACTGTATGCCAAACAAACTGCTGAGAATTGGTTGTATCACCATTAATCTCAGTGTGTCTGCAATAATTTGTGTGATCAGTGTTTTGAAGAAATCTTTGAATGAACTCATTACTGATTTGCCTTCTAACAATGCAGTAGCAAGATCTTCACTGAGTGATTTTTGTGCTCTACCCAATGTGTCTAAGAATGAATTCAGTGCTTCATCTTCACTGAGTGCATCATTTAATTCATCTTGTGCTCTTCTGGCTTCATCTGCAAGTTCTGGATATTTTTCTATGAGTGCATTTAATTGTCTTTGATATTCTGCATATTCTTCTGTGGTTAAACTTAAATCTTCTAGACTGTCAGTGAAATCTTCAAATGCTTGTACACCTGGAGGATCCATACCTAATATGCTGTACAGCCTATCCATTGCATAAGCCATTTCTTCTGCTGTCATGGCATTTTGTGCCATTTCTGAATTCAAGAATTCCAATGCCTTTTGTGCATTCTTTTGTTCATTTGAAAACTCTTGAGTGTTTTCCAACAGTTGTACTAAGAATTCATTGTATGACTGTAAGCCATCATCTGCTAGTTCTGCATTGTAGTCTGCTAATGCTTGTTCAGCCGCCTTGATTTCATTTTTGGTTGCTTCAACCAATTCCATGTAACCTTCAATGTCACCATTGGCTGCCACAAATGCCATTCTCAATTTGAACAGTGTGTCTTTGGCTGTTTGCAGTCTACCTTCTAATTGTTCTAATTCTGTTCTGTAATCTATTTTGGCAAATTCTTTTGCCAGTGTTATTGTAGCACCAAATTCAGCATTGAATTCTTCTTGTGCTTTGGCGGCTGCCTCTGCGGCTGCCTTTTGTCTGGCTTCAAATTCTTTTTGTGCTTGTTCATTTCTTTGCATAGCACCTGTCATGCCATCTATTTCATCTGCTGTGTCTCCAAATAGATCTTTAACAGTGCCAATAATGCCTTTACCATCATTGAATATTCTAAATAAACCATCTGTAACAATAGTAGCACCTGCAATAATGGCTACAACTGGACCCATTGCGGCTAATAATGCACCTAAGGCAGTTATAAATCCACCTAAAGTGAATCCTCTTATGGCTGCTATGAATATACCAATGGCGGCACCTAAATTCTTAAATGAATTTGCTATTCCTACCAGCACACCACCTGTAAAGAATGCTTTTAATTTGTCTGCAAACAACACAAATCCTGCTAGAGCATCTTTGGTACCTAATCTAAATATCACAAATACACCAACTAGTGTTTGTAATGCACCTGCAACTGATTTTAACACAGGAATTAGTTCATCAGTGTTTTCTGCTAGATTGTTGATTGCACCTGTTAAACCTTGTATGCCTTTGGCAGCATCTTCACTGAATGTGTCAAACAGTGCAACTTTCAATTTGTCAAGTGCATCACCCAATTGGTTTAATTCAAAGTTGATCAAGCCTACTTGACTTTCTAATGCACCACCAAAGTTCTCTTGTAGTCCTGCTACCAGTTCTCTGACTATGGTATTGGCACCCTCTGCTGTTTTACCAAATTCACTTAGTTCAAGTCTGCCTCTGCCTATTCTTTCTTGTAGAATTTGGAATACAGGAATACCTCTGTCTGCTAATCTGTTGAGGTCTTCTAGTCCTAATCCACCTGCAGTACTTCTACTAACAAGATCAAGTGCGGCTTGGAATGTGCCCATTTGATCTGTTGTAACTGAGGCAGTGTCTGCAAATGTTTGCAATAATTCTGCTGTGGGTTCAACACCAGCACCTTTCAACTGAACAAATGCTTGTGTAAGTGTTTGCACACTGAACTGTGTGCTGGCAGCAAACTGTTGAACTCTGTCAAATGCATCAGCACCTGCTTCTACAGATCCAAACACCACATTTAATGAATTCTGTAAGTCTTGGAATGCGGCTCCAGTTCTAGCAATACTGCCTATAACAGCAGTACCACCTATTGCTACCAAGGCACTTTGTATTAAGCCTAAACTTCTAGTACTACTACTTTCAAAACTCTTTATTTCACTTTTGCTTTGTTTGACAGCTCTTTGAAACTGTCTGTTATCAAGTGTAAGTGTTACTCTGATATCTTGTGCCATTAGATCTTCCTCAACTGTTTCTCAACTACCCTGTCCAGTTGCTTGAGGCTTGGTTCTATAAATCCTTTTGGTGCTTGTTGGCTCCAACCATCATTCAATCTACCTGCGTATGGGTAATCACTTTTAATTTGGTTTCTCTGTTGTTTGGTTTTTCTTCTGGCGTTGCCACTTCTGATGGGTGTTTCTTTTTTAACAATAGGCAACAATTCTTCCACAAGAATATCAGGAAACTCTACCAGTTCCTGCATTCTTTTTTCAAATTGTTTACTGTCTATCATCATTTGAGTTTTTTACCCTTTCAGCATATTTGGCTAAATCATCTGTATCAAGCATTTCATTGAAAGTTTTTGCATCTTTCTTTGAACTTTGATAGTGTTGATAGCTCAATGCAACATCCATAACCATTAAATCAAAACTATCACCTCTTCTCAACAGTTCTGAGGGCAGTACACTATACCTTTGGCCCATTGCATCCAGCATCAACAAGTAGTTTGTTTCTGCTGATCCCTCTGCTATTGGGTGGTTAGTGACTTTCCCAGCTCTTCACTAACTAGCCTCAAACTTTCCATCATGACATCCATAGGCAACACTTCCTTGTCAGTCATAACAGGATTGCCTTCTTCATCTAATATCATTTGTTTGAGGAGATCAGTCATTTCAGTCATGTCTCCTTCTTTGGCGTTTGCTAATTTTGTGAATGTGTCAAGACTCTGTCTATCATAGACAAAAAATTCTAATTCATCACCATATTTTTCTACTAAGTCTTCTTTGGTGATCAGAATCTTGATCAATT
>Ga0208644_1001474_pt1 | contig 19600 bp, 23 predicted proteins | sample VirMetDEL_Nov_18_FD_184517 | JGI IMG/M metagenome (GOLD analysis project Ga0208644, IMG submission 184517) | Aqueous microbial communities from the Delaware River and Bay under freshwater to marine salinity gradient to study organic matter... | ecosystem: Environmental > Aquatic > Marine >...
ATCTGTTCTTCACAGATGCTCGTGCTCGTGGTGCTGTATCTGTCACAGGTGCTGGACTGTCTTACACTTCATCAACTGGTGTATTCGAATTGACAGCTGATTCTGATGATATTGCTGAAGGTTCATCCAACCAATACTTCACAGATGCTCGTGCCCGTGGTGCCATCAGTCTTGCAACTGTTGCTGGTCCAGATGTTCAATTGTTGCAATACAACAGCTCAACTGGTGTTCTGTCTGTTGAATTGTCTGATATCTTTGATGAATTCGTTGCTGGTGATGGTCTTTCATACAGCAATGGTGAATATTCATTGAATGCTGATACTGACAAAGTGACTGAAGGTTCTGCTAACTTGTACTTCACCAATGCCCGTGCTCAAGCTGCAATCACTGCTGATTCTGCTGCAGGAAACTTGGCAACAGTGACCAATGGTCAAGTATTGGTTGACATTGCTGACTTCCGCAAAGAGTTCGCACCACAGAACTTGACTGCAAACACCTTTGCAACCTTGAATCATGGACTTGGTAAAAAGATTGTTCACGTATCAGCATATGACAGCAGTGGCAATCTCATTCAGCTTGATGTCCAATTGGTTGATTCTAACAATGTAAAAGTAAAATCAGTCATCAATGTGACTGGTGCTGAGATTGTTGTTTCAATCTAACATTGACAGATTCCCACCAAAAAAAAGTCTTGTACCTCGCTTTTTCCCACCCATCACGGGTGGGTTTTTTCGTTTATGTTGCACAGTCTCAAATAATGCTGTACAATAAGACAAAGACATCTTGTATGTGGAAGGGTCGCACCCGTAACAGCAGATATCCACACAAACCAACCCAACCAAAACTTCCATATAATAGGTGTAAATCATGGCTATTACTCAAGCTGGGCTATCAGGTGACCTGAGACTTGCCCAAATGATCTCTCAAGAGATTCGACTACTTCTCACAGACTCCACAAACCTTCGCAATACTCCATTCATGGACTTTGTAGGCTCAATCAACGGAATGGGTTCTGATACCATCCGTGTCCGCAAAGCTGGCCTTGATGGATATGATGCATTCACAGCATTCACCAGTCCTGCTGTTAATCCAGTAGCTGTCACACCATCTGCATTGACTGATGGTCATGTTGATGTTGTTGTAAAGCGACAAGCTTTAGCATACGAAATCACTGACTTGGCTGGTATGACAGCCTATGGTGTTGGTGATGTTGACCCATTCCGCATTGCAGAATCAATTGCTCGTTCATATGATTCATTGTTTGCAGACTTGACTGGTGCAACTGTTGCTGGATTCACCACAACTGCTGGAACCAGTGCTGCTGCATTGGATGCTGACAAGTTCTTGGATGCTATTCAAGCACTTGAAGCAGCTGCATCAAACAAAGGTGCTCCCGGTCCTTATGTTTGTGTATTGCATCCAAAACAATGGGCAGACCTTCAAGATGATCTTCTTGGATTGTCAACTGGTAGCGTGTTGACCTATGCACCAGCTTCTTATGAAGCCATCAGTGCCAAAGGTTCTCACTACAAAGGTCAGTTCATGGGTGTTGAAATCTACACTTCTTCACACATCACCAATGATGGAACAGACCATCAAGGTGCAATGTTTGCACCGGGTGCCATTGGTTTTGCAACTGGAATGCCAAGTGCATTACCCGGTGCAGCAGAAGCCATGGAAATGGGTGAAGTGATGATTGAAATGGAACGTGAAGCTGACAAGGCTTTGACCCGTATTGTTGGACATGCATACCTTGGTATGTCTGTGATTGACAATGACCGTGGTGTTCTGTTAATTTCAGCAGTTTAATCTGATTCTATAATCAATATTGTTTGGATGGTGGCACCAGCTGCCATCCATTCTTTCACGAGGTACAAAAGATGAATAAAACAATGCAACCACAACCATGGGCTCCAATGGCCCAACAAGAACAAACCCTGCTTCCAGCCAGACCGAATCACCCATTCTATTACAAGTTCCATCCATCGAATTGGCAGTTTGTATACCGTGATGTCGAAGTTCAATCTGGTAAAAGCACCAAGATAGTCAAGAAGGGGTTCTTTGTGCCACATCTGAGAATGGAACGAGTCATTCCCGGTGTGAATGGTGTGCATCAGATACAAGGTGAGATTGGAAACCCCGGTTCAAGAATCGGTCAGCTACAGCAAGAAGGCTGGGTGTATCTGGACCCGCAAAAATACGATTATATGCATGTGTATCAAGTCCGTGGTGGAAGATACCATGTGCCCAAGTGGACCAACATTCGAGTGGTGGCCAATCGGATGATTGAAAAGATGGACTTGGTGGCATTCCAGAACTGGTCTGTGAATCTGATGCGTTCCAATATCCTTGGCAATCCAGAACCACACTTCTGGGAGCTGCAAGTCCTACAGAAGAGCAGTGGCCGGAAAAAAGAAATACTTCTGAAACAGCAACATGTTCCAGAAAAACGACAAGAACTGGATGAACTGAACCAGCTGGTCAAAGACATGAATGCCTTCATTCAAGAATACGAGACTGTTGGAATGTCCATCTATGAGGACTTTGTGAAATGAGCAATGCAACCCCTTATGCACCACAAATCAAGGTGCCAGAACTGTTGGAACGTGGCAAAAGCCAACTGACCACACTGCCAATCTACCGGAATGGTGCATTGGTGGGTCCAACAGATGTCAAGTACAGTCTGATATCACCACAGGGTGAAAAGATTGTGGATGAAGCTGTTGGAACATATCCCGGTAACATTCCACAATACACCCACAGTGCAGGCAACTTGGCAGACACCTTGGAACTTGGTGAAGGGTACTTGCAAGAGTGGGAAATACAGCTGACTGGTGGGGTGTACAACTTCCGGAGAAATGCAGCAGTGGTGAAGAGGAGATTGTATCCTGTGGTGAGTGATGGCGACTTGACATCCACCTACAGCCAACTAGCTGATATCCGCCCATCCAACCTGACATCTTACCAGTCTTATATTGATGAAGCATGGTTCACCATCATTCAAAGGATGAGAACAGAAGGCGGTGGTCTGGAATATCTTGTGATGTCTCCAGAAGCCTTCCGGGGTGCCCATCAGAATCTGTCATTGTACTATATCTTCAGAGACTTCCACAGCTCGCTTGGACAATCCAATGGAAGATATCTTGACTTGGCATCTGAGCACTTCAGACAATACAGCCATGAATGGAAGCAGATTAACTTCATCTATGACTATGACCATGATGGCCAAAGTGATCAACCCAATCACAGACAAGCCAAGAATCCTGTCATCTACTTGAATCAGCCCGGTCGGTTTGGTCAGTTCCGCACCACGAGAAGAAGAAGATGAAGTTCAGTGCAGTCAGACAAGCCATAGCCGCACAGGTGGCTGGCCTATCTGGATTCAAGGAATCCAAGCACAGTCCGGACTACTTTGGCCGAACTGAGAACACTGTTGCACATCTGGCATTCGGTGTGCAGCTGGCTGCATCAACTGCAGTGGATGAACGCCAAAGAAGACCCGTGGGTGTATATGTGAACACACCTGTCCGGGTTCTGTTTGCATATCGCTTGAGACCATTGGACATATACCCAACAGATTACGACAATGCACTGGATGCTGAAGAGAATGTCATCAATGCTGTTCTGAATACATATGCCGCACCAAACAACACCTTCACGATACGATACAACAGTTCAACCCGTGAAGTGACAGACTCTCAAGAATACTGTATAATCAGTATTGAATTCACTGCTCTACACACAATCTAAGGAGGCCACAAATGGCTTATTCATCCGTTCCAAAAACCAAAAGAGATGGCAAAATTGAACTTCTCGATGGTACTACACCAACACCAGTCACACTTGAAGTGGCCTATGAAGATGGCAACTTTTCATTCAGTCAACCACAACAGTTCAGTGAACTGGTAGTGATGGACCGTGGAAACTTCGCTGCAATCCGCAAGCAAGATGAACAAGCAATCACTGGTTCATTCTCTTTTCACTTCAGACAGTTCACAGATGGTTCTGAAGCTGGTTCAGTTCGTGACTTCATCCAACAGTCTGGAAACTATGCAGCCAACTTGTCAACTGGTACATCTGGCGTTCCATATGTTGAACACTTCTGCATTGACATCAAGTACACTGCTGAAGGAACTGACTTTGGTGATGATGCAGATCACACAGTGACATTGGCCAAGTGTGTTTGCACTTTGGACTTCAGTGAAGGTGACCCATCTGCATTCACATTGAACTTCACTTGTTATGGTGGTGCAACTGTGACTGGACCAGCATAATCTGATTCAAAAATTCACAAAAACTATGGGCTATCTGCATGGTGGCCCATCTTTCATAAAATAAGAGGTACACACAATGAACGTAAACTTGCAAAAACTTGGTGAACATGAAGTCAATATTCCAAACAGCATTGCAGTCTGTTTGGACTTCGTTGCAATCTGGGGTTCTGAACCCAATCGAGCGCAGCTGGGCAGATTATGTGCAGCAGCCATTGCGGTTGGTGTTGACCATGCCAAGTGTCTTCCAGCCTATCCAGTGACAACAGGTGACCCAATCCAGTTTGGGTTCAAGATTCTGGAACGGTTATTGGATGCTGGTATGACACCGAAGCAGATATATGAACAAGGCACTGAAATTCTGATTAAGATGGCGAAGAGCATCCCAACAGAACAAGATGTGGAAGACACTGCAAATTTTTCATAAGTCGGTCAGGTTCTTTTGACTTGATGGCCATGCGGATAGCAATGAGGTGGAATCAACATCCAGATTGGTTCCACACCTTGGACCAACCGACCAAGACCAAAGTGCTTGCAGAATATAGACTTCATTGTGAATCATCTGAAGAGAGAAGTGCTAGACAACAGCGGATAAAAACTGCTAGAATGGAAGCAATGATAGCCAAGAGAATCCAATGAAGAACTATACCCGTGGAAATGCAACAGTGACCATTCAACAGGACATGCAAGATATGTTCATGGGATTCATTCACACTGTTGCACCCAATGCAGGTAAAATCATGGAAGAGGAGCTGCAACGGATTGAAAAACAAGCAGTTCAAGATTGGCCAAAGAGAAGACCCAAACTGGAACGAGACCGAGAAGGAAACATCATATCCAGTGAAGAGACATCACTTCAATCCTATAAGAAATTCAGAAGAGGGATGAAGGTGGATGCCAATGGAAACTTCGTTGTGTTTTTGAAGAACACTGCTCCATACAGCTACATGATAAAATATGGTGTCAAGGTGGATTCCAGAAATGCAAGTGGCAAGCACATCATCCAGCCATCTGGTCGCAGGGTAGCAACTGAAACATTGGTGAAGCCGCATCGTAAAACAGCAAAACGAGTCGTAAAAGCATTGGCAGATGACTTGATGAAGAGAGTGTGACCCATGGCAGAAGAGAAGAAGTCGATTGAAATCAGTTACAAGGCCAATCTGAAAGACCTATTGGCCAAACTGAAGACCATACCCAATGTTACAGACCAAGAAGCCAAGAAGATGGTGTCTGCATTGGACAAACAGCTGAAACAGGCAGAGAAGGCATCCAAGAAGAGTGCAGAAGCATCCAAGAAGGCAGCCCAACAAGCAGCCCAAGCCGCAGCCCGTGGTGCAATGGAGTTCGATGACTTGGCAGACAGTGCCAGAAGAGCAGAAGAACGGTTGGAACGTGTTGGTGATGCCAGTGGAGACATTGACCGGGGGTTCAGTTCCATTGGTCTTGCCTTGCGTGGTGTGAATCCACAACTGGCAGAAGCCGCAGATGGATTGGCAGATGCCTTTGCAGTGACTGAAGGATTGACCATGTCCTTTGCTGCCTTGAATCCTTACGTGATTGCAGCTGGTGTTGCAATCGGTGCATTGACATTGGGCTATACTTCATACCAAGCAGAGATTGAGAAGGCAAGACAGCTGACATTGGAATTGAGAGATGCACAGAAGGCATTGATTGAATCCCAAAAAGAGCAAGAAAACAATCTGCTGGATGCTGGTGGCAAGCTGCGTGAAATCCAGAATGAATACAAGCTGCTGACCGGACAGATTACAGAATATGAATATAATCTGGAGAAGGCTGGTGAGACAGCCTATGAATCATTCCGAGGCAATATTGAAGCAGCAGATGCCAGCATTGCCAAAACTGAATTACAGATTGCAGCAGTCGAGTCATTGATAAGTGCCTTTTCAAAGAGTGAACCAGCAGTATTGTCAGAGGAGATGGTGAACCAACTGAAGACACTGCAGCTGCAGAATAAGCAGATTAACAACAATATTGACTTGACTGGCCGAAGTATCACAGCACAGTTTGAACTGGGTGAATTACAGAACATATTACTGGCCCAACTTGATGATCAAAACCACAAACGTGCTGGATTGGTGGAGATGCAGAAGCAAGCATCTGAACTGTCCATGGAAATGGTCACCTTGGAAAAAGAACTGGCAGATGCCAATGAAGAGCATGCCAAAGCAGCAAAGAAAATAGTCAAGCCAGCCAAGCAAGCAGTGGAAGCCAAAGAAGATGAACTGGGTGCATTGGAAGACTTGATTGCAGCTGAGAACAGATACTTTGACAGGCAGATGGAAGCCAAGACCAAACTTCGTGACCTGAGCAATCAAACATTCTTCACTGAAGCCGAACAAAAGCAGAAGGCATTCGAAGAAGAACTTGAATATATCATGCAGCTTGGTGAAACAGCAGAACAACAAGAAGAAGCATTGGCCATCATCAAGCAAAAGAACCGGGATAAAGAGAAGGAAGACAAGAAGGCACAGTTTGATGAGGACTTGAACAATGCACAAGAAGTGACTGGTGCCATTCTGGGGATGTCAGATGCAATGTTGACTGCAGCATTGGAGAATGGAAGAGCCAACCAGAAGACCATCATGGGTCTGTTCAGAATGAATCAGGCAGCCAGTGTTGCTGATATTGCATTCAACACAGCCAAAGCAATCACAGCAGCCTTGGCATATCCACCAGTGGCACGAGCAGCCATGATTGCAGCTGCAGTGGGAACGGGTGCAGCACAGACAGCAGTGGTGATGGCACAACAGCCACCGCAAGCCAGCTTCCACATGGGTGGTATGGCACCAGATGAGATGCCTGCAAGGGTATTGCGTGGTGAAGCAGTCTTGGACCGTGCCACAGTTCGCAGAATAGGTGGTGAAGAAGGTGTCAGACAGTTATCACAAGGAACAGCACCACAAGAACAAGTGGTGGTTATTCAACCATTCAAGCACTTTGGCCGGTTCACTCGTGAAATAGGCTTCAAACAACCCAAAAACACTGGAATCAAGGCATACTGATGGGAACAAATACAACACCAGATCAAATGCGTGGGCTGTTGGTACCCACAGTCAATATAACAAAAGATAACATCTGGCCAGAACAGTCCACATTCACAGAACAGAACCCCCGTGCTGGATTGGCTGCCCCAAGTCAATCATACACTGGACTGTCATTGGCCTTGTCTGGTTCACAGTCTCAAGACATCACTGTGAAGACCATCGAGGGTGGAGCAGCTGGTGAGAAGGCATCTTTTGCTTTTGCTGGTTCTGATGATGTGGATTGTGGACAGAATGCCAACAATGTCATCACAGACTGGAAGTATCTGAACTTCACCAATAGTGTGTCCAGTTATTCTGACTATGGAATCACAGCTGCCAAAGATGGAACATTGTATTGGGTGACTGAATTGAACAATGGATTGGTGTACACCATCACAGTTCGAAGACAGAAGCAGAATGGCCCCATTGAAACACTGGATACATTGTTGACCACATCACTATCTGGTTCACCACAGAACACAGCCAAACCATGCATTGCAGTTCTGAAAGATGGTTCCATCATTGTGACCTTCTTCAACTATACAAACATTGACATTGTGAATCTGTTTGTTTGGCGTTCTTCAGATGGTGGAGACAACTGGCAGGAAATATCCCGGCGTGCATTGGTGGACAATTACATCAATGTTGGTTCCAGTGGATTCCATCTGGACACAGCCAATCTGATTGTCTCAGATGACATTGTCACTTTGGTGGTGGGTACCCGGTCAAAGATCACATCACTTGGTGTGAATCAGCTGGTGCAGTTCGTATCCCGTGACAGTGGTACTTCATTCTATGCACTTGGCTTCTATGGTCAGGACCATGCATTCCCAGTGGGTGTTGCATTGCCCAATGGACAGCAGGGTTTTGCATATATCAGTGCAACGGACACAATATCATTCTTGAAGATACCCAATCCCGGTATTGCAGCAGCCACCAGTCAATACACCAATGAATATGAAGTGAACATCAACAGTGGTGCATTGACCTTTGCAAGTGCAGCTGGTAGCACTTTGATTGATGGAACCTTGGCATGTTGGTATCAAGATGAAACTATCTTTGTGGTGGTTCGTGATGACAACAATGACTTGTATGGCTTCCAATCTCGTGATCTTGGTTCAAGCTGGGAACAAGTATCTGTTGGATTCATCAGTGGAGTGGCCCAAGCAATCATCTATAATGGTGATTCAACTGTTGACTTGAAGAATCTGAAGGCTGCAGTGTGGGAAGGCAGAACATTCTTGGCATTGAACACCACCAGTGGTTCTTCTGGTCTCAGTCTTGGTGGATTGTATCTTGGTGGATGGTCTTCAGTTCAGCATCCAGAACGAGAACAACAGCCAGACCGGAATCAATATTATGGTTTTGACAATAACTGGATTCACAATCAGACACCAGACAACACAAGTATCTATGGCACCACAGGAGCCGGAACACACACAGTCAATTCAGAAGGTCTGAGAATCGCAACCAGTTCCAATGTCCGATATTATACATATGCGCCAAGTGTATTCCATGACACGTTCTACCGGTTCAAGATGCGTGTCCAGACCAATGCACTGCTGACATCTGACAATATTGTGTTCCAAGTTCAATCCAATGATGGTTCCAATGGATTCACTTTGAATATTCGGTTTGCAACCGGGGGATTCAGAATCTTGGACCACAGCACCACATTGCACACTGAAAATAGAGACATGACCAATATGCATGAGTTCATGGTGTTCCAAGATGGAACAGCTGTCAAAGTGTACTTCCGAGAATGGGATGAAAAACAAGCAAAAGTGTGGACTGAAATCAGTGTGACCTTGGGTACACAATCCCCCGGTATCACAAGATTCTTTCAATGGGGTCATCTGTCCATTGGTTCTTTTGAATCATACTGGTCTGAAATGCATGTTTCAGCTGGTGGTATTGGCAGAACCAGTCCAGAACTGAGAGGTGCTTTGTATCCTGCTTATGGTTCTTATGCCTATGTTGATGGTGGTCTGTTACTGAGTGCCAAAGATGCACCGGCCAGAGCAGGTGATGAATATAAGATTGCAGCCCGGTATGACTATCCCATTGAACACATCTTCCATGAAGTGGCCTTGTCTCCAAGGGTTGTGTGGAGAAGTGTTGATGACACATCCACAGAACGCATTGCATGGTACACAGACCCGGTCACCAAGTCGATTGAAAAGAATCTTGGTCTGAATGATGTTGCTGGTCTCCATCTGTCAAACATCAACTGGAAGAATGCAACACTGAAGACATGGAATGGTTCAAGCTGGTCCACAGCCATCAGCATTGATGTTTCAACTGGTCTGTCAGGTACCTTTGAACGCAAGGGTGCAACACTGGTTCCAACCAATGTGACCAAAAACATATATCTCAAGTATGGTGAATGCGTTGGATGGCGTGCAGAACTGGTGGATGGTGAGAACAAGCATATCATCAAGATTGTCCAAAACAGTGAAGGATTGTGGACCAAAGCAACAGATGCCAAGTCAGCTGTCTTGGTGATGGACAGTTCATTGGTTGATCCAACGACACTTCCAACATCTGGCACCATCAATCTGCTTCCAGACAGTATCACCATTGTTTCAGAAGCATTCCAAGCTGCAACTGGAGCAGGTGAAGTGGCATATGCAATCGAGATTCCAACACAGGACACACTGGAAGGATACTATCAGATTGGGACCATGGTCTTTGGGTCAATCTACTTCATGGCTCCACAATACCAACGTGGCCGGTCAATCAGCTATGATTCCAATGTTCAATCATACACCACCAATGATGGCATGTATTACGCACGGAAGATGTCTGATGGTCGCAGGACATTCCAAGTGGCATGGACAGAACCTGTGGACAGTCGCAGCATCTATGAACTGAATCCAGACTTTTGGCAGTTCAGTCAAGCAGCTGACACCATGCCAGTGGCCAATTATGGTGATGCAGTGTTTGGTATGTTGGGTATTGCGCAATATCTCAGTGAACAGAAGCCAGTGGTGTACCTGCCAGCCATTCCCAAAGATGAAGATGAAGATGGCTTCTTTGTCTTCAATCGGTACTACAATCATTCACTGGTCAGATTGTCTGGTGGTGTGACCTTGGAATCTGTGATTGGAGAAGAAGAGAAGGATGAGATGTTCAGATTGGCCACAGTGACATTGATTGAGGTGGAATAATGAGACTGCATCCAGAAGACATCCAAGGAAAAGAACTGTGCTATCTGTTGACAGTCGAGTATCTTGGCAAGCCATATCGGTTCAGCACCATACCCATTGACATCCAAGACCCAGCTACAGGACAGCTGCACAGATACAATGGTGGTCTAGGTGATCCAAGCATTGAACAACAGACCGAGATTGTTGGATTCAACATTGATTCCAACACAGTGTCATTGGAACTGGTGTTTGATGATGTGGACTGGATTGCAGAATGGTTGGCAAATCGAACACTGGAACAATCACCAGCTGTGTTGTCCATGGTGATGGTCTCAGATGGCAAGACAACATTCACAGAACAAGACAAGGTGCCATTGTTCGCAGGGAAGGTGATTGACCCAATCATTGGAACACCCACCAAGCCCAAAGGCAATATCATCTTTGCGATTGAGAATGGTTTGAATGTCACCAAAAGAAAGCTGCTGGCCAACAGTTTTGAAATTGATCCTTTTGTGTTTCCGGGATTGGACCAACGTGCAGCTGCACTTGGAAGAATGATTCAGTACCCGGTTGGCAAATATGTTCCATTCGTTTTCGGTGCATTGGGTGCATGGTTCATCAGAGACACCAGCAAATCATATGAAGTGGTCAAAGATGCCAAGGTCACACCCACATACATCATAGACACATCTGGAAGTGGTGCCAGTCTTGCAATCACATTGATTCTGGCAATGGGTGAAGTCGATGCAGGTAGAATCACCATATATGACCAAGATGGTGGATACTTCACAGACTATGTCCGCACTGCAACCAATGCAGATGGTATTCTGTATAGTTATGCCAGATACCAATCTGGAAGTGTCTTGGTGGATAATGGTTTTGTGCCAGCTTTAGATGAAGACCAAACATTCTGGGCATCTTGGGCCAATCATGGTGAAGGTAGTCAGGACCCAATCACAGGACAGTCACTCAATCTGGCAGGGAATCTTTGCATCTACATTCTGGAACTGACTGGTCTCCAGTTCAATCGGTCAGCATGGGAGGGATTGAGACCAGTGTTGAACCGTTACAAGTTCGCTGGATATGTGAATGACCCAGAAGTGATTGCATTGGAGTGGTTGCAAGACAATCTGATCAAATATCTTCCAATCGAAGTGTTCAATGGACCAGCTGGACTTGAACCAAGATTGAATCTGTACTACCAATCAGAAGAAGTGAACCCATCATTCTACATCACAGAATCTGGAATGTTTGACATTGTGACTGGTCTCCAGCCATTGTCCATCGAGCCCATCAACAAGGTCACAGTAAAGTTCTGTTATGAAGGCCAGAACAATCACTATCTGTCCACCATTGTGATTGACCCAACAGTCTCCAGCAAAGATGTGAATCCATTCTTGGCAAAAGACCCGGTATCAGACTTGTCATATAGTCGGTTTGGACTTCGTGAAACAGTTCTGGAACTGCCTTTTGTCTGGGATATGAACACAGCATATCGGATTGCACGAGATGTTATCAGAATCAGTGGTCTTGGTGCCTATGGAATCGAGATATCAGCATTCCCAGCATTCGGATATCTTGAAGTGGGTGATGTGATTGCATTCACCAGCTCACAGTTCGGATTGAATGAACACAAGTGTCAAGTGGTGTCCAAGTCGTGGACAGATGGAAAATGGCGGTTCATACTGCATCTTGAATCGAATCCCTTGGTCAATCCTAGACTTGTGTAAATGGAACTTGTATTGTGCTAGATTATAGACATGTTAGTATTCATAGACAGACAGCATGCAGGCAAGCCATCCAAGGTTGATGACCGTGGTGCAGGTGTGGACATCAATCAAGATGGCCAGATATCCAGTGATGAACAAGAAGCACACTGGACCGGGTATCTGTCATTGATGTTGGAAAAGAGATTGTTGGACCTTGGACACCAAGTGATTCCCATCAGTGATGGTTCCTACACTGAACGCCACATCAGAGTGAATGACTATTCAGGCCGATTCGATGACATCAAGATGGTATATCTGGCCATGCATCTGAATGCTGGTGGTGGTGATTATGGTGCATTCTTCCACCATCACATATCCACCCAAGGAAAAGAACTCGCAGCTGCATTGGCATCCAATCTTGGCAGGGTGATCACAGTCAAGAAGCAGAAGGTGATTGCAGCCAAGCCAGATGACTGGACAAAGAACGCTTGGCACACCATCAAGAATGTTGGCAAGCCCATTGCCATCTGCTGCGAACCGATATTCATGGACACACACACAGACCTATTGACACCATTCGGAATGTCTCAGATTGCAATTGGAATGGCACAGGGGTTGGACAGCTGGAGCAAAAGATGATTGGTGTAATGAGTGAAGAAACGTTTATTCAAGTCTTAACAGGCCCCGTGGCAGCTTTAGCATTGTGCATTGCGGCCATCTTTTACATTGGAAGATGGGTTGCAACACATCTGCCAGTCTGGGTGGACAGACACATGAAACAGATTGACAACATCATTGATTCACACAATGAAGACCGCAAGGTGTACCGTGAAGGACTGGAGACATTAAACATGTCACTTCGTGACTTGAATGGTGAAGTGGATGTCATCAAAGATGATGTCAAGGATATCAAGAACAGCTTACAGGACAAGGGCCAATAAACTTGATAACATCATCATGGACTCTTAAGAATGGCACTCTTTTGAAGAATACACTGTCTTTGTTTTGGTTAAACAGTTCGAAGGTTGGAAGGCAATCATAGAACTTGTCAACATGTGCAAACAGCTTCTGGGTGGGTATTGCAGCTACATATGATCTGCCTTCCCAATGGAAGCCTTCAATGGTCCAATCAGTCATCAGACCACCAGTCTTGAATGCATGCAATCTGGTATCCAGTTCCAGATGCCTGTCAATCTGGCCGGTTCTTCTCCATCTCAGTGCAAAGTGTGACTGTGGATAGGCCATCCAACATCTGGCAGCAATAGTGGTGACCTGAGCACCATTCACAATGATGAAATCAACACCATGGTCAGTGTCCAGTTCTGTTCCATTGCAGCTGTACCAAGTACCGGGGAAAGCATCTTGCACCATTGGCTTCACATACTGGAGAAAGTTCCGTTCACCATATGTCATGCGCTGCTGTACTGTCATAATCGGATAATCAGTCATATTGACAATATAACACAAAATAAATGTTGACACTGCATAATAAACTGTGCATATATATAAACACTAGTAATCAAGCTAGAATAACAAGGAACAAACAATGGACACCATTCAAAAGTACATCAAGCAGCTGGAAGCGCAAGCCATAACAGCATACCAAAGCAAAGACCTAGAAGAACTGCGAAAAATCGGTAGAATGCTAAATCTATTAATCGCAATACAAACACAACTCGAAGCCAAGGAGACTTCAAAATGAACAAACAACAATCAACCGCACTTGGACAAACCATTGGACAAGCAATCATGGCACTGGGAATGGCTATGCTGATATTCCCTTCATTCAAACTGTTGGCATACATTGCCACATTGGTCAATGGTGGTGCATTATGAGAATCACAGAACTGCACATTGCAATCTACAAAGCAGACCATGACAGTGAAGTATTGACCAAGATATTCCACACGAGAACAGCAGCCCAACATTGGATTCGGCAGCTGTCAAAGTATGATGATTGGTCAGCACTGTTGGCCACCAACAATAAGAATGGCCGATTGATCAAAATACAACAAACATTCATGTACATCTAGGAGAAAACACAATGAACAATATACAACTAAACCGATTCGATGAAGGCAGAAAATTCAGTCTGAATCTAACAGTTCCAGTCAGCTGGAAGACATCCAGACCAGACTTCAATATCACACAAGATCAAATCTTAGATTCAATAGATGTCACACAGATTGAGAAAATCTGTAAAACCATGATGAACAATCCATTGATTGATTCGATCTTTGTATCAAATACTACACTTGCAGCAGTACATGAGTTTAACATGGGAACTATGACTGGAATCTGGATGTACAGAGTGACAATTGTGGTTGACTGTGAAGTCTCATATATATCAACAAACTTCCTTGGAGATTCACAATGAACAAAGAAATCAGAGACTACATCAGAAGACATGGCCGAACTGCAGCTCGCAAACAGTTTGGAGACAGCATTGACAACATTGACATCTACTTCGATGGTGCTCAGGTAGGCATTGTCAAGCGATACTGGCACCCAGAATATACTTGCTATGTCTGGGAAGCAGTATTGACCCATGAAGGCACAGTCTACAGTCACATTGACTTCCAAGACAGTCAAGTGTGTGTTGATTGGGCACATAAAAAAATCTTGGAACTACAGAAGCTGAAGTTCAATATCATCTTCCGAGCAACCATCCAAGCCAGCTGCCACAGCATCCAAGGCATTGCAGACATTGTTGGATGTTCCAGATTCAGCATCCACAAGTGGATTCGTGGTGAATCATATCCGGACTATCACTATCTGAAAGCCATTGCCCAGATACTGGGTGGTGAAGATGGTCAAACATTGTTCCAACGATGGTGTGACCAAATAGCAACAGAACAAGGGTTTAATAGATGATGTGGATACTACACAGCCAAGGAACATTCCATGCAGACCCAGTGGCATTGGGTAGACCAAGAATGAGCAGATTCGGTGCATATACACCCAAAAAGAGCAGAGAATATCAACAATCCATGCTGGATGCCATTCAAGCTACTGAAGAACAAGTGACAGGCCCAATCAAGCTGTCTGTCACCTTCTGCCACAAGAGACCACAGAGATTGAACCGCAAAAGAGACACAGCAGCCAGAATCCCAAAGGTCACCAAGCCAGACATTGACAATCTGATCAAGATGGTTCTGGATGTGCTGACCAAGGCTGAAGTGTGGGTGGATGACAATCAAGTGGTCCAAGTGGTTGCAGAAGACTGGTATTGTTCCAAGGCTGAAGAACCACACACCCAATGGAGAATCTACACCATGCAAGAAGACAACTAGAGGACAACATGACAAACAAACAAACAATAAAGATAGGCAGCTTGTTCAGTGGAATAGGTGGTTTTGAACTGGGATTGGAAAGAGCGATACCCGGTAGCAAGACTGTCTGGCAGTGTGAACAAGATGCATTCTGTCAAAAGATATTGGCCAAACATTGGCCAGATGCAATCATCTATGATGATGTCAGAACAATCAACAATCAAGTGGAGCCCATTGATATCCTGTGTGGTGGATTCCCTTGCCAAGATATATCAATCGCAGGATTACAAAGAGGTATTCATGAAGGAAATAAATCGAGTCTTTGGTGGGAAATGCACAGAATCATTGGCATACTGGAACCAAGAATCATTGTGTTGGAGAATGTCGCAGCAATCACTTCTGTGGGTGGAACCGATGTCATTGGATCGCTTGCCCAAATCGGGTATGACTGTCAATGGTCAATTATATCAGCTGCACAATGTGGAGCACCCCACAGAAGAAACAGATGGTTCGCAGTGGCATATCCCCAAAGCATCTCAGACAGCAGATGGACTGCTACCAACACCAACAGCAACAGGTTCAGAACACAAGACAAGATATCCACAAGGCGGAAGACCATTGATGTACATGATTCTTCAAGGGATGCTGCCAACCCCGGTTGCAAACGATTCCAAGAATACCCCAACCAGCTCCAGCAGACAATCCGGGAAACATCATCGCTGTCTCAACACAGTCATTGGAGAACAAGCCATTCAGAATGGAATTACTGGAAAGAATATCAGGCTCCATCCGCAGTTTGTAGAGTGGATGATGGGATTCCCAATCGGGTGGACAGATTGAAGGCCTTGGGAAATGCCATTGTTCCACAGTGTAGTGAATGGATTGGTTCACAGCTGGTCAACAGTGGTCTGATTGATGACTTATTGGAGAGATAACAACATGACAAACAGACAAACATTCAAACTGACAACATTCAACCATGTAAAAGCCAACCGAGGACAGACCATCGAAGTGGATATCAATGGTCTATGCAAGGGTATTCTGACCAGCCTTGGCACACTGGATGACAAACAGCAGCTGCCATTGTGGTCACCAACTGTGTTCAAAGATGGCCAGCGTGCCAAGATGAATGCCATCGAAGTTCATCATCTGGTCTTTGATATGGATGATGGGATTGCACCAATAGACTGCTGGAGACTGTTCACAGACTGGACAGTATTGGCACACAGTTCATTCAGCCACAAACCACACCACCACAAATATCGGATTGTGCTGCCATTGGCCAAACCGATACCGGGTTCTGATTGGGATAGAGCAGCCATTGCAGCTGCAACACTTTGGACAGATGTGGTTGGTCGTGGAGAACCAGACCCAAAAGCACTGAAGGACCGTGCCAGAGTGTATTTCCGGTATGCAATCCCATCCAGCACCCATCCAGTCAACCATCCACAGCATCCAAGCCATATCCACCAAGCACATTCACACATTGGTCCATTGTTAGAACTTGATTATTCTGATATAGTCATTGAACCACCAAGGCCAATGACCACCACACGAGTGTACATGAATGGCAAGGCTTCTATGGATGAAGTGTTCATGGATGCCAGATTCAGGCAACGTGTAGCCAATGAACTTGGTGCAACCATCCAAGGGAATGAAGCAAGATACATTGTGTGTCCGGGCTGTTCACGGAAGGCGGTTCACTTCAGCATTGAACCCAGTCTGACCAACAGCTACAAGTGGCCAACATGTAACCATCAGAACAGCTGTGGCTGGTGGGGTTCATTCACTGACCTGAATATCACAGCATAACAAACAAACAAACAATCAAACCAAATAGGAATATCATGACAAGACAAGAACTGGACAAACTGAAAGCACTGATGGCACTGGCCAAAGATGAACTTGGTGTGGAGGTTGAGGACAAAGGTAACCCACCATCAGCAGACATTGACACTTGGGATATGTTGCGGAAGGTGACCAAACGAGGAACCGGAATGCTGGTGCCATTAAACTGCAGATACAACACAGCCACCATCTTGAGACAGGACCCAAGATACAACAGTCTTTGCTACAATGAACACAGTGACAAGATACTGTTGAATGACATCATGATTGATGATGCCATGATGGAGCGGATTGCACTGGAGTTTGAAGAGAACTACCGATACAAGGTGACTGACAAAGCACTACGGGCCAGTGTCATCATGGTGGCCCAAGAACGCACCATTGAACCAATCAAGGACTGGTTGACCAGTCTTCCAGAATGGGATGGTGAAGACAGGATTCAATGGTTCTTCCACAATGTGCTGAAAGCCAAAGTACCAGATGGAGCAGATAAACTTGTGACAGAGATGTCTTGCAAGTGGTTCACCAGCTGCGTGGCACGAGTGATGGAACCCGGTTGCAAGATGGACACCTGTTTGGTGTTGGTTGGTGCCAAAGGACTTCGCAAGTCCACAGCACTGAAGGTACTTGCATCCGAGGAATACTTCAGTGATTCCAATATCAACATCTCACACAAAGATTCATATGAACTGTTACACCAGTCTGGTGTGTGGATATGGGAACTGGCAGAAATGCACGCACTGCAAGGAAAGACAGCAGCCAATGCAAAGCAGTTCTTAACCAGTGCCAGTGACCGATATCGGCCAGCATATGCCAAGATGCCTGTCCAGCGTGCCAGAAGAACTGTGTTCACAGCATCCACCAATGACTATCAGTTCTTAAGTGATGGACCAGAACGCAGATTCTGGATTGTGGAAGTGGGTTCCAAGATTGACATTGACTACATCGAAGCCAATCGAATCCAACTGTGGGCAGAAGCCTTGCACCATTACCGGAATGGATTGACATGGTGGTTGGAAGAAGGCAGTGAAGAACAGCTGATGGAATACCAACAGTCCTTCATCATTGATGACCCGTGGACAGTCAAGGTGCTGCAATGTATCAAGACCAACCAAGGCCAAGCCAGCACAGCCACCATCATGGACTATCTGCAGCTGTCAGCAGCCATGCAACACAGTGGATTCAGTCGCAGGATTGCACAGATATGCAGGGATTGTGGATATGAACAGTTCTATTCCAACGACCACAAGACAAGAATGTGGAGAAGGAAACGATGACAGACAGAATGACAATACTTGTGAACATCTGTGGATAACTTATCAACACCCATGTGGATAACTTATGAACACCTGTTGATAACTTGTCAACACCCAATGTGGATAACTTATCAACACCTGTGAATAACTTGTTCCAGATTCCAGAATGTGATACAATATGATTGATACTTCTCCAATGGTATCATGTTTGTTTGTTTGTGAAGGCTGCCTGATGGGTGGCCTTCTTTGTTTTTTCATGCAACTGGTGCCTTTTTCATCCAGTTCAGACATCAACTGGTGCCTTTTTCATCCAGTTACTACAGATAAAATCAGATAAAATCAGATAGAATCAGATGCTTGATTGGTACCTTGTTGAGTGTGAATCGAAGTCATAGCCAAAAATGGCCTGTTTTTCAATGGTCGCTACCATGGTTTATATAGTTTACTATATGTAAAATGAAAAAAGTTTAGGAAAAAAATACACTATATATAGTATATATATACCTATAGTATAGAACATATCGAAGTCATAGAAGAAAACAGCACCTGTTTTTATCTGTATCTATCTGATTTTATCTGTAGTATTCAGGATATCATCTGTAGTGGTTTACAATATCAGCCAGATATCAAGTGTCACTGTAGTTCTGTCAAGGAATCCAAACTACTCCAGCTTCTTGATGGCACGCTTCACCCATCTTCGTGCTGGTGTTCCGCCCCAAAGAGCCCAAGCAATTGCGGCTTTGGATGTCTTGTCCTGTCGTGCTTTGGATTCCGCTTCTGATTCACCATGTCTTGCAAACCATGCATCCATCAACCGCAGCTGGTCCAAGTCAACCTGACCAGATGCCAACCTTCGTGCAGTTCTCATTCCGGTACCCGGTACTCTTTTCCCACCTTCATCTTTGAATGCAGCTCGCTTGGACATGGGTAGTGAATAGTTATAGTCAATCGCTCTTTTGGCAATCATCTGAATATCTCTTGGAACGTTTACAGTGGGCATATGTGAATCCTGATAAAATGTGTTACTTTGTTTATATGAGTTTAGCAGATA
>Ga0208644_1001475_pt1 | contig 19598 bp, 47 predicted proteins | sample VirMetDEL_Nov_18_FD_184517 | JGI IMG/M metagenome (GOLD analysis project Ga0208644, IMG submission 184517) | Aqueous microbial communities from the Delaware River and Bay under freshwater to marine salinity gradient to study organic matter... | ecosystem: Environmental > Aquatic > Marine >...
TGCTATCTTTTACTTCAGCAACAAACTGTGTACCAGATCTTCTTGCTGCACTACCATGTGGAAAGACAACAAAGTTTTCTAAAGTTTTAAGACCAGTTGAATATTTAGATAAATCATTACGACCATCTAATCTTGGTGATAGTTCACCACCAGTAAAGTTAGTTAATTGAACCGCTACTCTAGCCATTACTAGAACCTCGAGTTAATAAATGTATCCGCACTCATGACATCTGCCATGCCTTTTTCTGGATTCATATTTTGACCTTCAGTCGAATCTACAAATCTAGCTTCTTTTAATTTATCTTGAAATAAATTGTACATGTTAGTTGCAGTTGGATTAGAACTGGTTATTGCATAAGCAATGTCAGCAGCAAGTGAAGCAGATAAAGTTTCTCTTAATAATTCATCGTATTGATTTGGATCTTCTATTCTTGCAACATATAATATTTTCATGGTAGAGTTATCGGTTAAAATTTTTCTACCTTCTATTTTATAATCTGCATCATAATCTAGTATGGTTAAAACTCTTAGACAGTCAGCAGGTAAAGTATATTGTTTAGTAAATCCCCATGCTGGAGTATCTGTATCTGCTGCTAGTTGAACTCTTTTTTGTAAACAATTCCAAGGGTGAGATCTAAAGACTGAATCTCTTACTTGAGTATATCTTGCATTGCAAAGTCTTGCGTTTTTAGAATCTTCAGTTAGTGTTAATATTGTAGATGCACCAAGTTGATTTAATGCTCCATTACAGATGTCTACTACTGATGCCATATTTTCTCCATATTTCTTCTTGAGTTAATCCAAACTCTTCTTCTTTTTGCTTTGTTCTACTATTAATATCTTTTTCATCAATAATTTCAACTAAAGCATATCTATAAACTTTATTATCGTCTTGCCATTGAAAATGCAATAAATGTTTCGGATCTTTATATAATCCTAAGTTTCTTGGATCAAAATCACTTTTTGTCATTTTTAATAATGTATTTTCTTCTTAGTTTTCTATCATTTTCTAATGCAAATATCTCATGCTCGGTTCTTTCAAGCTTGGCATCAAAACCATGATGTACTGTAGATGTATTTTTGAATCTGTCTACTAGAACATATCTATAGACATAATCGCCTTTTCTAAAATGTAAAATTGTTTTTAAGTCTTTTATTTGTTTCATAAGAAAGATGGGGGATTGCTCCCCCATCTAAATATAGATTATTCTACAGTGTAGAATATAGCTATTTTGAAAGTACCAGTTGAAGTACCAGTCGTTGTGATGATTATGTCAGTTTGAGCTGAGTATTCATAACCAAAACCAGCGATAGCATTCAGTCTAGTAAGAGTTGCTGCAGACGCAGTGTCAGTAGATGTAATAAATCTATCTGGATCACCTGCATCACCCACAGTCGCAGTTGTACCTGTTCCCATGTCATCAGCATGTAATACTACATCATATACGATTGCACCTTTTGGTAGAGTTGCAACTGAAATAGTTCCAGCTCCAAAAGCAGATGCTTCGTAAGTGTCGTATTGTACTCTTAACTTTCCACCCCATTGCGATACGTCAACCATATCCTTAGGAGTGTTTTGAGTCAATTGGTAGTTAGTTCCATTTGCCATATTTATTCTCCTTTATGATTAAGCTTCGTATGCTTGGATTTCTACAACTTTTTCTTCTTCCATTCTAGTTGCACCGAAAGATCCACAGTAGTAAACTTGAGTAGCATAACCTTTGTCAGCTCTCTCGTCTATTCTTGCTGTAACATCTTTACCAACACCTAGACCGATACCATCCATTGCATAAGCTATGCACTGTCTGTTTGAACCAGTTGTATTTAGTCTGTTAGATACGATAAAGTTAAAACCAAGGAACGAGTTGATTTCACCATTTGCCAATGCTTTGACAGTGTTGAAGTCACTTGAAGTTACCTCAGTTGTTCCTAATAAATCAGTGATTTGTTTAGGACTTACAATAATGTATCTAGCGATTGATGGATCAACTGAGTTTAAGTCAAGGATCTCTTTTGCAGATCTTAACTTACCAATTGTTAAACCATCTGTTCCACCTTCAGTTATCTTCTGTCCAGAAGGTAACGCAGTTGAAGTTGAACCAGTTTCGCCAGTGAATGCAGTTCCTAATGCAGCACTGATTATTTCATCATCCATAGCTCTTCCCATAGCGAAGGCTGCAGCTTGAGCATAAGATGAAGTTGGATCGATTAAAAGTCTTACCTTGTCTTGGTCATCGATAAGGTCAGCATATTCGTAATCCACTAATGACACTCTTCTTCTCGCATGAGGAGTATCGATTTGTGGAGTATCTGAATGTCTACTTGTTCTTTTAACAGCGGTTACTGAACCTACTTGATCAAAGAACGCATTCTTACCCACAACACTTTCAAGTCTGACTTTGTCTCTTAATAACGATCCCATTTGTTGAGATAGCATTTGAATGTTAGCAGAATACTGCTGTACAAATGCTGTAGTTATTTGGTTAGACATATTTGTCTCCTTTTGTTGTTAGTTATAGTTAAACAATCAGAAAGGTTCTCTGTCTTGCGACAGGCATCTCTTGGATTTTAAGTCTTTTAGACTACAAGTCTATTCCTTGTCGTCAGTAGGGTTCTTAGGTTTTCCCTTTTGAATTGTCCTACTCTTTACCCATTTATAATAATAATCACAAATAGGCAAGGGATCTTTTTTTTGATACTCAGTACCATTTTCTTTTACGATCCTGAGTATCTCTAATTTTATTTCTGAGTCGTTTAAATGATCATCACTTGCCATATAACATCTCTCTTAAAGTCAACATTTGTTGAACTGATTTATCATGATCTGGATGACCTTTGATGTGATATGGATGTGATCTATCTCTCATAATTTGTGAGATTTCATCTTCAACATTTTTACTTTGATTTACATTTTCAGACTCAGTTGATACCATTTTATCTTCTGATAACATCTCTGCAATCTTTGCAAAGCCTCTTACAATATTAGGATGATCTCCTAACACTGTTCCATCTTTTAAAACAGTTGTGTCTAAGAAATCTTTTCCAAAATTTGCTTTTGCAACTGCTCCGGCTTTACGAACATTTTCTTCAAAAGCTTTTCCCCATTCTTGTCTAAGTTCTTGAGTAGCTTGAGCTTGAGCTGTTTCGCTATCTACTTTTGATTGTTGTGCAGATCCTTCCATAATGTTTTTATAATATTCAAGAATACCTTGTGCTTGTTTATTATTTAAACCTAATTTATGTGAAGTCTCGGCAAAGGTTTTGACTGCGTTTTCATCAATTGGAACAATTTCTGATTTAACTTCTAGTTTATATTTATCAGCTGATTCTGGTCTACCTAATTTGGTATAGACTTCATTCCATTGATCTTCAGTTGAATTTTCATTCGGCACTGCAACCTTATCTTGTCCAATCATTTTAGTTGCGTTGATGTATGATTTTGCTAACGCATCTAGTTCTGTAAATTTAGAAATGTTTGGATCTTCTCTAAACTCTGGAGAGATTGCTTCTTTCCAAGACTTCGCAACAGTGGGTTGTTCAGTAGTTGAAGAGATTGGTTGTTGTGCTGTTTCTGTAGTAGGTTGTGTTGTCTCTGCTACAGGCACAGTTTCCTGTGTTATCTGTTCTTGTGACATTGTTATTTTCCTTTTTCATTATCGTTTTGGAGCATTGATTTAATAAATAGAAGTACACTCCTTTGACCTTCCATATATGCACTCTCATGACTATCCCCTTTAACATTAGTGGTAGACCAAAAGTGGCATCGTTTTTCTAAGTCAGACAAAACTAATTTACCTTCGTCTGAATTAAAAATTTGTTTATAAGCTTCTCTTAATTGTTGAACTTGTTTTTCAAATTGTTTTAGTGAGTCCATTACTCAACTGCTGCATTCGCAACTGCTTTAGCTTCTTCTGGTAAAGCTTTTGCGAGTGGTGCTAGTTTTCCTCCTGCTTCTGCTGCTTGTTGTAGCTGTTGCATTTGTTGCATCTCTGCTTGTTGTTGTTCTTTTTGTTTTCTCTCAGCATCTAATTGAGATTGTGATTTTAAAATTTTTTGTGGCACACCTACAATGTCTGCTAAGTGTCTAACCAGTTTATCCATATTCACATGATCAAATACAGGAGCAACATTTGCTAATGATCCCATAATTTCTATTGCTCTCATAATTGATTGTAGCTCTGTAGATTTTTGTGCTTTAGCTAGTGGAGATACATATTCAATTTCAATATCTTTACCTGCTAAGAAATCAGGTGCTGGTTGGAATAAATTTTTTCTAAGAATAATATTAAAGGTTCTATCAATTAATGGTTTTAATAATTCAGATTGTAATCTACCTAACACTGGACCAAGTAATCTCATCTTCTCTTCATTCCTTTGAATAACTTCTGTTGCTGTCATTTGAGGACCATTCTGCATCATCAACTGGTTCACATAGAAAGCATTTCTAATTGAATCTCTTCTTTGCTCTTCCATGTTTAAACCTAGTGGAGTATTTGCACCAATGTTTAAAGGTTCAATTCTATCTCTTGTACCTGATCTATAAAAGTTTAATCCACCAGGAACAGTTCTTACTGGTAAAATAAATCCATCATCTGGAACAAGTAAAGGTGGATCAACTTGTTTCTGTGCAGATTTAATTGTAGTCTTAGACATTTCATTTAACATCTTCACATCCGGCAATGCTGTCATCGCAGGTGATCTTCCATAAATTTCATGTGATGCTTTTAAATATCTTGGAACTACAAATGGAAATTCTCTAAATCCAGATACTGATAGTTCTTCTCCTTTGGCTGTCATATAAACAGATTCAAAAGGCATATTAGATCTATCTTGTTTATTAGGATCAAAATCTGATCTTGGATATATTGCATGAATAATATCTATTTCTTCATAAGGATCTTTTTTAGCGATCACTTCAAAGTCAGGTGATGTTCCAAATTTTTGTATTGCAGCTCTAACAGATAATTTAAACTTTCTAAATACTGTATCAATTCTACCTTTATCATTTTCAGCAATATAAATTTCATTGATGTGTCTTGTAGAAAATTTAATTACATCTTCTTCATCTTCTTCAATAAACATTGCTGCTGTACCAAACGTAATTAGATCGTGATACAGTTCAAAAATTTCTTGTTGAAAGTTTGATCTATTGAATGCAGAGTACATAGTCTCTGTTGCAGACTCTAACCATTCTTTTGCTTCATCTTCATTTTCCATATCCTCTTCTTTGAATCTTAAAGAGAACCAAGGAGTAGAAGGATTAGTCAACATTCCATGAAGGGATGCTGCTAATAATTCTACAGCTTGTAATGGAGAAGAATCAAAAATGAGTTCAGTTCGTTTATCACCTCTTGATCTTAACTTAGTTACATCCGCTTTTCTTGGCATCATGTAGTCTGCTACTTCTTGCCAATGCGTTTCCCAGTTTTGTCTTTGAGATGTTAAACGATCAAATCGTTTGATTAAACTTTTTGTTAAATCTGTTTTTGCCATTTTAACTTCCTAATAAACTTTGTCGACCTAGAGTTAAAGTTTCATCTTCCACACCTTTTGGTCCAGTCAACACAGTTGCTGATCTACCTTTCCTCTTAGCTCTTAAAGAATCTTGTCCATCCATGCTAGTCGCTGTCGCTTGAGATACTTCCGGAGCTGTAGGCGCAGGAGCTGGAGCTGGAGCTGGAGGCGGTGGGGGTGATGGTCTAAATACTGATCCCATATTATTTCCCAAATGTTAGAGTTGATTTAGTTGCTTTTGTATCTTTTGGATTTGATATTTTTGCATCTTCAATTTTTAATTTTGCAACATTATCAAATTTAACTTCTTCAGTTAAATACAAAATATCTTCTTGTTTTTTTTTAAAAATTTTTTTTATCAATTCAAACATTATGATCCTAATAAAGTTTTCTTTTCAACATCTGCTTCTTCTTCTGGTCCTAATGGTCCAGTTAAGATTGTTGATTTTCTGCCTTTCCTTCTTCTTTCTCTTTCTGCTTGTTCCGCAGCTATTCTAGCTTTTTCCTCATCTGAAACTTTAGGTGGTTCAGGCGCAGGAGGCGGTGGCGGCAAAGGTGGCATTTTTGGTTTAAATAATGATCCCATAATTAAATTATCCTATAACTATTTTCTGCTACAACTTGTGGAGCAGATTGTCTAGTATTTAATTCTTGTAACCCAACCGCTAGATACCTCATGCTATCACACGCATGACTCGACCAGTCATGGTTAGGCTTAGAACGAAACATACGATTTTTATCAATATATTTCCTATGGTAATGTCTTAACGCATCTATCAACTTTTTGCAATGGTCAACATCAATCCAACATTTCGGTAAAGTCATGGTGGTTGCGTGGATGCCATCTTCTAATGGGATCTTTGGTACTACCTTAAATCTTACTCCCAACTGATAAGCCACCTCTCTTCTAGTTTTTCCATTAGAAAAATCGGTTACTTCAATATCATGCGGAGCATAATGATCCTGATAAATATAATCTTTTTCCTTAATAATCTGTATATAATGCGGCAACCCCTGTCCACGTTCCTCATAATAATCAATTATATTTATTGCTCTTCCAAGCTGTTGAAAGAAAATAATTGCAGTATGATCAGACACTCCTAAGTCCCATGAGGTGGAGACTGGCAAGGAGGGATCATAAGGCACTCGTGTGATTTGTCGTTTATCCTCTAGGTCTGCGATGATGTCTGCGTAGATCGATCCTTCAATATTTGCAATCCAGTCACATTCAAATTCTTGTAAGTATTTCTTTTCTCCCATAACTTCTTTTGCCTTGACCAACTCTTCTTCATCTACAATCTTAGTTTCACTAGCTTTAGCTTTATAAGAAAACCAATCGTCTGCTCCTTGTGCGTGTTGATACAAATCGTAAAAATTATTATTCATACCGGCTGGTGTTCCAATAAAGACGCAGTATCCTTTTCTATCAGACAATGCAGGTCGGATGATTTCAGGAAACAATTTATCTGAGACATTAGCATACTCATCAATCACACATCCATCTAAGTAAATTCCTCTAAGACCATCAGAGTTTTCAGAACCTAATAAAGTTATTCTTGAACCATTTGGCAGATCTACTCTAAGTTCTGTTTCGTTAAACTTAGTAAATGGAATCTTTGCAGTAAACTGTTTGATGTAGTCCCATGCGATGGCTTTGGCTTGTTTAAAAGTTGGAGCGATGTAAGCAAACCTTGGGTTTTTATTTTTAGATAAAAGCGCGGATCTTATTAAATGATTAATCATGCACACTGTCTTGCCGAACCTTCTATGGCAAACCAGTACAGACCATCTGTATTTATCTATTTGTTTATGTAAGAGAGCTTGTTGTCTCCGCGGGGTATAAGGTATTTTTATGTCCATAAAATTTTAATGAACCATTTTGCTCTTCATCTCATAATTCATGGAATGATATTCAAATCCTAATTGCTGCATTGCAAACATGGTAAATAACTCCGCAGACTCGTTATTAGGCATACCAAAAAACTTAATTACAACATTATTAGTTTTTTCCTCAATATAACAAATACAATCCATATCTTCCGAGGTAAAATAATTCATATACTACATCTAGTGTACTTGAGGTGGTTTGGCAAGGTGAAGATGTGGCTGTCTGTCTAAGGGAGTCCTCGAGTCCCATGTATATATACATTAGAAAGTTACACCTGTTGCGCGGTCATGGGGGTGTGTGCGCGTTCCTAATTTACTTCAAAACCTCTAAGAATTTTTAATCATTACCGATAACTGATAACTTATCGCTATGACAACTTGGCATTATATATGTAACTTTGCTCATCCGATCATTAACACAGGTGGCGCGGTGGCGCGTTCTCTGTATTAGGATACCAACATAATCACCATATCAAACCAACCTAACAACCATTTATTAATGGCGCGTGAACCATAAATATTATTTTAAATTAACTGTTGACAATATGACAATAACAGATTATATATTAATTAAACTTAAATGGAGGTTAAATGAAAACAAATAAAGTAATATATAAAATGCTTACAGAGAACACCGGTGTTCACATGTGTGATAGTGGTGGTGAGAATGGTCGACATTGGCAGCAAAATCAAAAAAAGACAATGAAAGATTTTGAGCAAGAACCATACACAACCAATGATGATGGTATTATAACTAAATCTTTATATCATCACTTAAATGAAAGCTTAGAATATTTGCCTGAGCAGACTAATATGTTTAATGCTTGGGTAAAATCTAATAAATATGACTGGGTTAAAAATCCTGAAGGTCGAAGTCATATTATTTCAGATGTTCAGGAGTTTATGGATCAATATATATATCCTGAAAGCAAAGCAGAATGCACATACACCTATAATTTTGATAATTGTTTATCTCAAGATATACAGTGGATTTCAAGCGGTGATTTATATGAAAATAATATCATTGCGCTTTGCATCCATAATGGTGCAGATGCTCGAGGTGGAATGACCGATTACAAATTTTTTAAAGTTGATCCAGACACGTTCTATTTATTCGATGAGGAGATCTATAAAGAGGATCAAGAAGTAGCCTAGTTAACCACCATTAAACCCCTAATTAATTAATTTTAGTTAGGGGTTTTTTTTATGTGTTGACATAACGTCAATAATAGATTATATACAAATCATAAACTTAAAATGGAGTTAATATGAACTTAAAAATAATATCAACCGGTGGCGATATGCACACCGGTGGCTTATGTGATAAGCCTACTGTAATCAATATTGATTACCGGAATAAAAAGTCTGTTGATGCTTTTTTAAAATATCAAAATGAATTTAATTTAAAAGCATTAGACAAAAACTTTCCTAATAGAACAAGTAACAAGATTTATAAAAAATTATTGAAATCTTTTTTAAGATTAAAAGATTTGAATATCTTTACTTGTAAATGGGATTTTAGAACACAATGGACATACTTGGAGGAATAATGATTATTAAAGCTAAAGACTATAAATCAATTACTGATTTATTAAAAAAGAAATACAAAAAAAACTTTTATGATTTTGAAGATTTTCAAGATGTATTAATTAAAATAAGAAAGCGAGGAATAACATGGAAAACTTAAAACTTAAAAAAGAAACTATTAATATGCCAATAGAAGTTGAGCATTATGGTTGGTATTCAAATGATTATGATTTTGGAGAAAAATATAAACCTTATAGAGATTGGATTGAACAAAAAAATCATGTTGTATGGGAAGAATATCATCCTGGAATGTTAGACCATGACACTTCAATTATGCAAAGATTTTGTGATGTTAATAATTTAAGTATTAATTGTCATTATGATGAAAAAAGTGATGGAATATATTTAATTAAAATTCAAACTAAAAATTAATAAACAACTAAAACAGGGGAGAAAATAACAATGAAAAAATATATGCTAATACGATTTGAACAAAAATATGGGGAGTTCGATATTGAGCATCGATATACCTATTCAAAAGACTGGTACGATAAACAGAGTTATGAGGATATACTGTGCCAGTTTTATTGCTGCGATAAATCGGATTTATATTGCTCAAATTATGAGTGTAATAAAACTGCTGCTGAAGGTTGCGACTGTGATAATGGAGAATATGAGAAGGGGGATACTTTAGTCAGTATCTATGGTGAACAAGAAATAGACGAACCTACCGCTAAATTAATTAATGATTTAGGGTTAAGTTATATTCATTATGATAAAAAAGAGGAGGCTGCATGATGATATTTGGTAAAACTAAATCAGACTGGAAAGCATTGGAGCTATACTATAGACGTGAATGGATTTGTTTTGTAGTTGGATTTATTCTTGGATCATTAATATTTTAAAGGAGGTAAGGAGATGTATATAAAGGAGTATGAAATTGCTACTGTTGGGACTAAATACGATGGTAACAAAGAGAAAAAAAATCAAGTCTTAACTCATGTTCATTCAAATGATGGTATTCAGTTAAATGAACTAACTAGACTTATTGAAGCCTATGATGATACTGTACACAGACATGGTTCTGCTGATGTTAAAATTACAGTCACATTTAATGAAAATCAATAAACTAAAACTAGAAACCCTTTGCCATTTTATTTTGGCAAGGGGTTTGATGTATCGTCAATTTCTTCTGCGTTTGCATCCAAAATATCACCACCATCTTGCCAAGATACTCGAAGAGTTTGATCAATCTGTTGTTTCTGTGTCTTGTTGTCCGAATAAACATCAGTTAGTTTACCGGCAAGGTATTGAACAAATTTTGTTTTTTCTCGTATCCATAGGATCTGGTTCGGATTTTCAACTTCTTGATAATTAAATACTTGTAATAATTTATCAATCAGGGTTTGTATTCCAATTTTCCTTGCCTCACTAATCTTATCTGCAAGATCAGGATTTTTTTTTAATATGGAGTAAAATTTCATCAAGCTGATCTGTGAGGGATTTAGGGTTTTGTCCTTGATCACTTCGGTAAGGGTTTTTCCTTCGATAAGATTGCTTATGAAAGTATCTTGATTTTTGATTATCTCTAATTCTTGGCTTGACTTCTCGGTAGTAGTATTCTGAGAGTTCTTGTCTACTTTTATCTCTGAATTGGTAGAGGGTTGAGAGTTGGTTGATTCTTGATTCATCTGTATAATTAGGTTTTTTAAATCCTAGTATATTATTATAGCCATGAAATCTACATTTAAAACTACCATCTGCTAATAGATAACCTTTAGCTTGACAAGGCTGTTTATCCCTTCTTCTTAGTGCTTGACAAAAAACTTTTCGTTGCTGAAATCCTGCCATATTTATCCTTGTTTTCGTGTACCTTCTTTTTATAAAAATAATTAGTTTTCTTGGTAACATTTTGTAATGCTTGTTGAATAATTCTGGGATCAACGTAAGTTTTCTGATTTTGTTCCTTTTCTTCAATTGCCAATTTACAATAATAAGGATGAGTGTTGTTATCCCTACCATATTCCAAGTCAGCCAGGGGGAGCTCCGATAGTTTACTGATTGTAGTTTGTTTATCGCCTACATACTGCTCAACCACCTTATTAATTATGTTAGTTATATTAATGTTAGTTCTACTAATATGTTCAGATTTGGCACTTCTAAAGTTCATATTTGGGACTTTTAAGTTCATATTCCGAACACCTACCATATATTGTGGTTGGATGGTATACAACACACTAGATCTAAGACGTTTTCTTGTAATAATTTGTAACCTTTCTAATATGTTGAGGCATCTAAATATAGTGGTTCTACCTATCCCTATCATACCAGATATAGTATTGACGCGTGGATAACATTGACCGGTCTTACTATTTGTAAACTTTAAAAGACAAACTAGGATGGCTAGGCAAGAGGATTGATAGCTTTTTGGAATGGTTCTAAACTGCGGATCATCGAATATGCGGAAAGGTATGCGGATGTGCGCTTCATACTTATGTTGCATATTTACAACACTTTCTGTGATTTTCTTGCAACTGATATAATTCCTTAATAAATTCATCACCACGCACCTGAACTAGCGCCATAGAGCTCCTTAGAAGCTTATATCTGATCCACATGACACCTTCATCGTCTCTTCGATAGAAAACTAAAAAAGAGGGTATCTGAAGCCTCTCAGACAGTATCTCTACAAACTTTGTAGCCTTATAAGTCTGTCCTTTATCAAACGCGGTTTCAATTACACACAAAGGTTCATAACAATGTGGACAGACCTCGCAAAAATCCACATCAATTCCCGCCAATCCATCCCATTCTCTATGAAAATCATTGAAATCACCATTTGATTTAAAATATGTCCACCTTGCCACAATTAACCTTATTGTTTATTTTCTTTTAAGCTTTTAATTTCGTAATCCTTTATTTCAATTTCAGTTTCTAATTGATCTATAATTTTTTGAAGTTTTTTTATTTCTCGTTTATATCGTTTTAGTTCTTCGCGTAATTCAATTTCTTCAAACATTCCGGCATTGGTCATAGATACTCAACCTTTCGAATAACTGACATTGGATAAATTTTAAGATCACCAAAATCATCAACCTCGCCTTTGTCATCAGTATTATATGAACTAAATACTTTAATCATATCTTTAGTCTTACTATGAAGCCAACCAATCGACACGCAAGTCTTACAATATTCTTGATCTTGCATGTGGTAGTTTTCCACCCAGTCAGGCAATGATAAAATATCATTCCAATAAATTAAAACTCGTTTATACTTAAATGTTTTTTTTCCAAGCTGCTTCATATATATCGTTAGGGGTTACTTTACCCTCTGTTTTAGTTTTGATTACTTCCATCATTTTGACGTTGGGTATTCGTTGCGACTTGCAATAACGATATACATTTGTTCCGGGTGTTATTCCATTGATACCAAAAAAATGAGCTAGATCATTGTAACTAAATTTTTTTTCTTCTCTGAACTCTTCTAAAGTCATACCACTCCTATTGTTAAATCTTGTATATAGTTACCATAATGTCATTGTCAACATAAAAATAAGTTTGACAAATTGGTAGCAATGAGTATAGTTCAAATCAAATGGAAGCATCAGATATACTGAAAAAACTATCAGGTGGTGAGGGTTTATATCATGGATCACCCAGCCAATATAACAATCCTTTAGGCATGTGGATTGTAGATTATTTTTATCGAACAAAAAAACAAAGAGGATCAGATAAGAAAAATTATAAATTAGGGTATGGAGCAGTGTGTTCGAATGTTGCTCAAAAATTAATTGGTCGATATTATTTTGAAGGTAAAGACAGACAAGAAATTAAAGATCATGATTACAATAATAATTTTAATCATGAGTATGGATTATATTTAAAAGATCCTAAAGATGAATACGATTTAAAAATTAGAGAAAGTGTTGTTGATAATTTACATAAGACAACCGCAAATGTTTTAAAAGCAGTTAAGGAGATCCATGGTAATGATGAACTATCATGTGAGAGAACAGTTACATTAAAACCAAAAGATTTAATTTTTGAGATACAAGGTAGAATAGATTATGAGGGTAAAGTTTTTTCTGAATGTAAAACTAAACCTTGTAAACCTAATGGATATACCAACTCATTACCAAAAGATCCACTTCCGGCAAACATAAAGCAAGTTGCGTTTTATAGATTTGCAAGTGATAAAGAACCTTTTATTTTTTATGCGAATGAAAAAGATTATATTATTTTTGATAGAAGCCATCCGGCATTAAAAGATGATCATTTAGAATATGCTTATAATGAATTGGTGCAGAAGGCTTTTACAATTCAGAGATTACTTTTTGTAAGTAATGGTGATCCACACGTTATGGCATCGTTAGTTGAGAAACCAGATTTAAACCACTGGATGATGAGTGATGTTAGCCAAGAACAGTTGGATATTATAAAAAAACTTTGGGGGTAAGGATGAACAAGGTAAATGAAAGAATAAAAAAGATTAACATTGATCTTTTTAAAAATGCTTATGTCAAGCGCAATCATAAATGGCTACCGGCAGATAAAAGACCTAAATCTATATCAACCGCTAGGCAATACGAATTTTTTAGAAAAGAGTTTGGCATAGAGTTTGGTATCGATACAAACATTGTAGAAAATAATCCACAATTTGTAGTGATGAAAACAGAAATAGTCGACAACATGACTGGTAGAATTATTGCAGTAGGTTTTAGCACACAATACTATGAAGATGGCAATGCAATTGCTAAGTGTGAAACTTACAGTAAATCACGAGCTTTAAGTAACTTTGGTCTAATTGATGGAGACATTACATCTTATGAAGAAAACATAAGTGTAGGCAATCAAATGGAAGAAGTGAACGAAGGTACATCTCAAATGAATGAGAGTATAAACCCAGACTTTGTTATCAAAAAATATAAAAATGCTCCAAGTCTTAAAGAGTTAGATAGACTTGAAAGTGAGTATAAAGATTTTGAAACAAAGTTATTAAAAGAAACTCATCTACTTAGATTGTATCGTCAAGTGACTGATGCAAGAGAAACTAGGAGACGAGTTTTAAAAAGGAGCACAAATGAAAGATAAGTACAATATAAAACTTGTACCCATTGATGAGAGACTAAGAGATCTTATCAAAGAGATAACAATAGAGAAGCAACAAAGCGGTGATCCAACACCGATCTTTGAAGCTGCTATCAATCCAAAATCACCACCGAATAAAAAGTGGAAACTTGGTGTTGAGATTGATAACACTTGGTATGATCCGGCAGGTTGGGGACATACTGAAATGGAAAGTGGAGAAGCCACTGGCGGTGTCAATGTTACTTTAAAACAAAGTAATATGAACTCATCAGGTGGTGGAAATGGCGGAAATCAACGCGGTTTCACTCCAAGAAATAATAACTATACAAGCAAACCTAGTTATGGTAATTATAGAAGAGGGTAGTTACGCATAGATACTACCTGAGAGAGGCGGGAGTTTTAGCCACAGATCACTCGAATCGTTCTTTAGGCTTCCATTTTAAGTTTTTCTTCCGCCTCCTCCCTTCTCCAATTTTTTATGAAACGAAAAATAAAAGAATCATTAAAGAAACAAGTTGGTGGATCTCATTATAAGAACATGAACATTCAGCCTATGGAATATATTGTAGGTAACAATTTATTATTTCCAGAAGGTGCAGTTGTTAAATATGTTTCAAGACATCGATTTAAGAATGGCAAAGAAGATATAGAAAAAGCTATACAAAATTTAGAGATTATACTAGAAAGAGACTACAGTTGACAAAGAGGTATTATGGATTATATAAGATACAAGAATGGAGAAACAAACTTTACAATTGTAGAAAAGTTTGACTCTGTCGAGAAGGCTGCTGATCCCAACAATGATGGGAAATTAGTAGAAGTAAAAATCAATAACTTAAAAATTGATTTTACAACAGTGAAAAAGGAGAAGGATGAGAAGCAACTACAAGAAGCATCTCTACCATCAACTGAAACAAAAGGTTGATGTGATACTAGACCATGAGAAGTCAGGTCAATGTATAAAGAGCTATCTTGCATTTAGGGAAGTAAAAAAATTATTTCCTAAAATTGTAAAGATAGAAAATGCTGAAGCTAAAAGAATATAGAAATATATTCTAAAACAAAAAAACTTAACAGGTGAGGAGAGGAAGCTATGCACTATCAAAAAATTACAACACTAAAACGTGCCTTAAAAGCACCAATGTTTGAAAAACTAACAGACAGAGAAACTACAATATATAGAACTGGATTTAGATTTGCATATAAAATTGCAAAAGAAGCATTCAAATTAAAAAGACAAAACAATTTTTTATTTAGAAAAACTAGCAGTAGGAGACTTCCTAAACTAGAAGAATTATATAAAACAATTATTACAGTTTGTGATCATTATAAAGTTGCTAAGAAAGATGTGATTGGCAAGAATAGAAGAGCAGCAGTTTGTAGAGTACGATCTATTTTAATTAATTTATTTTTTGAAACTTACGATATTAATTTAAGTGAGATAGGAAGATATTTTGGTATGGATCATACCAGTATCTTGCACCATACTAATCTTAAAAAACATAACCAAAGATGGTGGTGTGAGGGTTCAGCAATATGGAAAGACTTTGAAGAACTACAAAAAATTATTTCTTCTTAAATCCACCTTGCATTCTTTTATAAGCTTTAGCAGAAATAGTAGATTTCTTTTTAGATCTTGATGTACCAGCTTTTTTTCTTTTATTGATATTGTAGTACAGACCTTTCTTAGCCATCTTACCAGATTTAGTTTTGTGATAACCTTTGTTCATTTTTTCTTTTTCTTCTTTCTAAGTTTAGCTAGATCAGCTTTAGTAATTTTTTTTCTTGGCGGAGCAACCGCAGCAAGTTTCTTTTGTTTAGAACTATACTTTGTGTATGGCATTTTTCTCCTTTTGTTTATCTAATTGTACATGACAATATTGATCAAAGCAAGATCCATCTTTACCATCATGACAGAAATATTTTTTAGTTAATGTTATAATCCAACCGCCTTCATTACTAAGCAAATCTCTATTGCACCATTCACAATTACCACAATGTAAGACTGTACTTTTCTTTCTTACCCACCCTTTTTTCTTTTTCATGCGATTAGCACTTCCACCTTCTTCTTGCTTGTCTTAATCTTGAATTTGGATTCTTTGCAGCTTTTGGAAACTTCTTCATTTGACCGGCAGATCGAGCACAATAAGACTTTCTTCTTTTAGCTGCTTTAGATCCTTTTTTAACTTTACCAGTTACTGCTCCTTTTAATTTAGATCCTGGATTGTCTCTTCTATATCTTGCAATACCCGCTTTAGTCATACCAGCGCCAGACTTCGTAGATCTATAATATTTTTTAGTTCTAGGAGGTTGTTTATCTTTAGCCATTATTTTTCCTTAATAATTCTTTTTATACTTATACTACCATCTACATTTTTTTCAATCTCTGCTTTGACTTCACCACACATAAATTGTTTATTATTCATACTCATATTTCGTGTCGCTTCTCTTTTCATTTTTAAACAGGTAGATAAACTATCTTGTATTCTATGCTCGACAAGCTCACCATTAATAAATAAGCATAATGCAAATACTAATTTAGTGATTGCCATTGAGTTTACCCAAGTTAGCTCTGACAGAATCTTTCAATTTTTCTACATCAATTAAAATTTTATCAATATCTTTTTGTAACCTTTCAATGTTTACTTTGTTGGTCATGTTTTGTTCTTGTGTTTGTTCTAACTTCTCTACTTGTTGAGCAATATGTTCAAGCAACATAAATTGTTCTTGGTCTACTGGTAATTGTTTTGATGCTTCTAACAAATCTTGTTGTTGAAGTTTATCAGCTGTTTCTAAATTATTGAGTCTTTCAACAATATTAAAATAAGCAAATAAACCTGTACAGATTATAAATATTAAACCTAAAAGATTTCTAATTGGTAAGCTAAGTGTTGTGGAATCTGATACTTTCATTTTGCAACTTTACCTTTATTGATTCCTTTTTTAATTACATAATCCCTAGTACCATGTGCACCATGCTCAACTTCTTTTTTTAAATATCTAAAAATATTTTTTTCTTTTAATTCTGTTTTAATTTTTTTTAAAAAACTTTCTAATGATTTAGTATCTCTCATAAAGTTACCTTTATTTTTTATTTAACATTTGTTTTATCCACTGTTCTTCAGTGATATAACTTTTAAATTTCTTTTTCTTTTTAGGTTTTTTAATTTTAGGTTTTATAAATTGTCTTTCTACCCAAAAAAACCATGAGTCTATCCAACCAAAAAATGTATATAACCATTTATCAATCATTTTCCTTGACCTCTATATTTTTTCCAAGATCGTTTCTTGGACTTATTCATGCTAGATTTTTTAGGGTATCGACCTATGCTAGTACTTTTTGGAATTCTTTCGTGTTCCAGTTTTTCGAGATCGAACTTTTTTTTTGCCATACATGCTACCCTTTTGCTGTGATTTCAAAGTCACTTTAGTTCCAAACTGTTGTGAAAATATTTTCGCTATTGCTTTACTCATTTTCTTTTAATCAGTTCAGTTCCTTTTATACCATATATTGCACCTACAACAGATACAAATAATATTTGAAACCACATAGGTAGCTCTTTAAAATATTCAAAAAATAAATCAATCTTTACTTTAATATCTGGATCGTTGCTGAAAACACTATAGACCAATAACAAAATAGGAAGAGATACAAGTATAAGTACAAACTCGTCTTTCCAACCTTTGTCATTAGATTGTAAAATTTCCTTTTTATATTCCAGTTCTCCATTAGCTAACTTCTCTGCGTGTAATCTTTCTGCATCCGACATTAACATCTTAGTTCTTTGTCTATTTTGATACAGGTGAGAACCTGTCTTTATACCCATCGATAATAATTTCAACCACATTTTATCTTATGTCTCCTATGATTGGTTTATATTTTGTTTTACCATCTTCTTTAAATGCTCTCAAGAATTGTTTTCTAGGTTTATCTGATATACTACAATGTACCCATCCTGAGTTTGGTTCGCCAGGAGTATAGAACTCAAGAATCATTTGATCCCAACATTCAATATTATCTTTAATCCAATAAGCAATATCTGCGTTATCAAATCCCATAACCTCAAAGTCTACTGCTTCTGCTTTAGCATGTTGGCTGTCCAATGAGCTGCCAATTTTAGCGCACAATTCTGGAGATCGATAACCAGAAGTCACCACTACTGGACCAAACTTATCTCTAACAGGTTGTAATAATTTTTGACATAGTTCTTTAAGCTTAACAATCTGATCCATATTAGGTTCATTAGCGATACCATTTCTGATTGCAAAGTCAGACTTAGTCATTTCTTTAAGTGTAAAGTTCTTTGATAATTTCATTCGTATATTATTTTCACTCCTAATCTTTTTTGCTCTTTAGTAGCATGTCTATTAATCAAACTTCCTGAACTATTCCTTTTGTATCCATCTTTAGGAATATAATCTTTTTTTCTATAATTTTTTGACTTAACATCATAAGCAGTATACTCACCGGTATTCATATTTAAAGTGACAATATCAACAGGACCTAATCCACCAACCGGTGTAAATACTATTATATTTGGATCTTTTGCAAGGCGCAGTTGTGCAGAGAGTTCAGAAGTTAGACCAGCGATTGCTTTGTGTCGCCTAGCCATGATACTTAATGAAGCCTAGCAATGATGCTATTGCTCCACCAATCAGTAATAAAACTCTAAAGCCACCTTTACTTTTATTTACATCTGCTTTTAAATCTCTAATATCTTTTCTCATTTCATCTATTGCTTTGAATAGAGTCTTCATTCTTTCTGCGCATACTTTTTCGTGATAGGAGATACGAATAGAGTTGTTATCCTCTATTGCCGATTTTAATGATTTCTTTTTAACTATCTTTCTCATTGTCTGGTATCTCGTTACAAAAATAATTCATATATAATTTATTATCTTCTATACTTGTTTCCATTTCTCGTGAAAAATCAATTATTAATTTACCACCTGCACCAACACATTCTGACCATGATTTAAACTCTGTTGGCAATGTCGCAGTATTATTACAATAACCTGTGATTGCTGAACAAATTGAAAATGCGAGTATAAATTTCATTACTATCTATAGCAGTAATGAGTGGGATGAGCAAGGTGGTAAGGTGGTGTTTGCTCACCCCATTCTTCCTATATCACTGTTTAAACCAGGATGGAAGTCCTAAATGCGGTCTACGATCAAACATATTTTGTTGTGATCCAGGTGTTTTTTTATTGTTATAATGTAAGAATACTTGAACGCATTCTTTACCTTTAAATTTGTTTCTCCAGTGTTCTAATTCACAACCTCTATAAACCAACATATCACCAGGTTTAAGTTGTACTTTAACACCTTTCATTCCTTCTTTACCGGATGGTTCAAGAAATATATCCCAATCATCCCCACCTAAATTCATAGTCGTTGATATTTCACAACTAAATCTATCTTTATGTCTTTTAAGTTCATCACCTTTTTTATAGATTCTTGCATAAGTATATGCAGGATATAATTTTAATCCTGTTACTTTTTCCATAACAGGCTGACATTTTAATAATAAAGTCTCCATAGCAATATCAGAATAATTAGAATAAGTATTGGGTATCTGT
>Ga0208644_1001478_pt1 | contig 19578 bp, 33 predicted proteins | sample VirMetDEL_Nov_18_FD_184517 | JGI IMG/M metagenome (GOLD analysis project Ga0208644, IMG submission 184517) | Aqueous microbial communities from the Delaware River and Bay under freshwater to marine salinity gradient to study organic matter... | ecosystem: Environmental > Aquatic > Marine >...
TTGAGCGGTCCCTGATGGCGCAATCCAACGCGATGCTCCGCAGCTGGGGCGGCTCGCTTGGCGGCACTGAGCGCGGCCCCAACCGTAGCAGCGATGAGCGCATGCGCGCGCAGCAGGTGGTTAGGTAGTGGCGGACCTTGTCGACAAGGAGACCGGCGCACGCGTCACGGTCACCGATGCGCAGCTACAGGATCTGCTCGCGTCCGGGCAGGGTGGCCGCTACCAGGTGGCCGCTGATGCAGAGATCCGCGTTGTCGACACGGAAACTGGCGCTGTCCGCACCGCGAGTGCCAAGGACCTGGGCACTGTCCTAGCGGGCGGGTTCGAGATCGCCAGCGCCGCGCAGGTGGTCGAGGACCAGAAGCAACAGCAGTTTGGGGAGGGCGTCGGTAACGCGGTCCGCACGGCCGCGGAGGCTGGCTTCAACGCCGCCACGCTGGGCGCGGGCGATGCCATCCTGACCGGGTTTGGCGCGGACCCTGACGCCATCCAGGAGCGCCGAGCACGCAATGAGGTGTCGGCCATTGTTGGCACTGGCGTTGGCTTGATAGCGCCCGTGCTGGCGTCGGGCGGCGCTGGAGCACCAGCAGCGGCCACTGCACTAGGGCGCACGGCACAGCTAGGCGGCGCTGCGCTGCGATCCACGCCTACCGCGCTGCTGGCTCGAGCTGGCCGCGTAGCGACCGAAAAGGCAGTGGAGCGGTTCGGTGGCGGGCTGTTGACGCGCGCGGCCATCGAGGGCGGCGTGGGCGCTGTGGAAGGCGCTGCGTTTGGTGCAGGGACGGCTGCGAGCAATCTCGCGCTGAACGCTGAGAGCGCGCTGGGCGACCACGAGACAGTGGGTGAGTACGTGTGGGCGTCTGCCAAGGAGGGCGCGCTATTCGGTGCTGCTGCGGGCGCGGGAACAACGCTAGCGATTGGTGGCGCGGCTGCCATGACCGACAAGGCGCGGCAGCTGGGGGCAAAGGTGCTGAACGCCGAGGTCGCCGACGAATTGCTTGATAGCTTCGCGTTTTCGACCACGCGGGCGCGCAAGAAGTTCGCCGACGACGCGGAGCGATTCATCACGAACGGCGGCGCCAAGCGCGCTGGTCGCATCTACCGCGAGGAGATCGACTTTCAGCCGAGCGATACGGTGGAGAGCATCGGCGCCAAGATGCAGGCCAAGGCGGAGCTGTACCGCGAGCGTGCCAGGGAGATCATTGCGCGGGCAGACGAGAAGGTCGCGCCGGTCTCTGTGATGGACGTTCGCGAGCGAGTGCGCAACGAGGTTCTATCCGAGATGCGTTCACGTGGCAGCGGGATCGAGTCCAAGCGTGCTGCGCGTCGGGTTGAGAAGGAGATCGATGAAATCTTAGGCGTGCGAGAGATCAAGGACTTGCAGAGTGAGCGCGCGTCGCTGCTGGCATTGCGTGGCGAGAAGTCTCGCGAGTTGATCGGGGCCGTAGACGAAAAGCTGCGCGTGGCATCTGCGCGCGCGGACGAACTGGAGGCAGCCGCGATAGCGGCCGAGCGACGCGCGGACGACATCGGCAGCCGCACGCTGGCGACTGAGGAGCGTTACCGCGGCGGTGCGACTCGCGAGGAAAGAGCCGCTCAGCGACGCTTGCGCGTCGGTCATGATGTGGAAGTGGGCAGCGCAAAGAAGGCCGCGGAGGCTGCGCGCAAGGCAGCGAATGAGGCGCGCGCGGAGGCCGTAGGTCTCGCAGCCAAGCGTGCCGGGTACGTAGAGCGTTTCGCAAAGGCGCCTGAGCGCCTTGTGTACCTGAATCGGAAGATCGAGGAGCTTTCGACGGTCACATACTCAGAGCTGCGAAGGCGCCGCATCGCGTTCGCGGACGATCTGCAACTCGCGCGCAAGGGGCAGAACCCCGCGCTAGAGGGCATGCAGCGCGCAGACCGTGCGATTGAACGAGAGATTATGGATGGCGCAGAAGCCGCCGGCCTGATTGACGATTTCAAGAGCACGAAGGAGCGCATCAGCGCGTTTTCGATCGGTGCAGCAGCAGCAGAGGACACGATCAAGCGCGACCAGGCGAACCGCTTTCTGTCCATGTCTGACATGCAGTCGTTTCAAGCGGGATTTATCGGCGACGCTATGCTTTTCGGCCTTGACATGGGTTCGCTCGGGATGGGCCTGCTGATGGGCACTGCCAACAAGCTCATTCGCGAGAAAGGCAGCCAGACCGTTGTCGCGTTGTCGCAGCGTGTCGAGGGCCTGCGGAAGATTCAGACGCAAGCGCAGCAAATCGAGCGTGCAGCGGACTCTGCGACCACGGGCATCATCGACACGCTCAAGGGCGCGGCCAAGGGCGCGCGCTCAGGCGCGGGCATTCTTGCGGGTGCGCTGGGCAGCCGTGAGGAGAAATACGCGGCCTATGAGCGCAAGCGCGATGCACTGGCGCAGATGCAGGCGAACCCGGAGCTATTCGCTCAGCGCGTGGCGCCTGTTGATGGAGCGCCCAACGTGACGCAAGCGGCGGCTATCACGGGGCAGCGTGCCGCGCAGTTTCTCTCGTCCAAGCTGCCGGCGCAGCGGCCAGGCTCGCGCATTCGTGCGGACCTGGACAAGACCAGGCGCGTGTCGGACGCGGAGGTCAACAAGTTTCTGCGTTACGCGCGCGCGGTCGAGGACCCCATCAGCGTGTTGCAGGACGCTGCGCGCGGGGATGTGACGCGCGAGGGTGTAGAAGCGCTGCGAGCGGTCTACCCGAAGATGTACCAACGGTTGGTGACGAACGTGGTGGAGGCGATTGCGGACCTGGACAAGCCGCCCCCCATGTCGTCGCTGGTGCAGATGAGTCTCGTGCTAGGGCAGCCGCTGCATTTCAGCATGCGGCCCGAGTTCATCGCGGCTCACCAACAGATGTACGCGGCCGCTAAGCAGCAGCAGGCGCAGCCGCGCCCGCCATCGCAGCAGGCAGCGCCAAATAGCGCGCAGGCACTACAGACCCCATCACAACGCATTGAGGCTACGGCATGAGCATTCCGGCACAACCATACATCGAGCCTGTGAGCGACGGCGGCACTGGCGACATGAGCGGGACCAGTGAAATTCGGTTCGGCATCATCACCACGTTGCACGTGGGTCGCGTCAGCATCCACCTGTCAGCGCCCGACGACAGCGGCACAGGCCGCGCGCAGACGTTTGGGCTGTGGGGCACGGACGACCCGCGCGCAGCGGAAGACAAGCGCGCAGGCACGACCACTGCGGACTGGGTTCGGCTGACGTTGCCGGCGGGGTCGGTGCATATCGATTCCGTTGCGTCGGCGTTCTCCATCACGCTACCAAGCGCGACGCTGGCGCTTGCGGACGACATCGCAAAGTGCCTGATCAACGTCGAGAACCCGCCAGCCTTTCTGGAGTTGCGCATGGACGCGGGCGGCACGGCGTCGAGCGGTACGGCCACGGATGATGATGATCTGTCGGCCTGGATCAGTGGCTACTAGGAGAGGACAATGGCTGACTACATCGATCGTAAGTATTACTCGTTTCACGACCACGCCGAGCGCGTGGCCTACAGCGTGCCGCTAGAGCACGTGGGCAACCGTTTCTTCGTGGAGAAGGACGGCAGCTTCTGGAAAGCGACGGGCACGGGCACGGGCACCAGCAAGTGGTCGCCTTTGCATCGCAAGGCGATCTACATTCCGATGGGCGCCAACTGGGTGGAGAATGATGGCACCGTGCTGGCGGCGTTTGCGGACGGCGCTAGCCCGACGCCGGGCCTTGCTGCTGATGGCGCGGAGTCTGTGGGCATTCGCTGGAACAACCACGCGAACCCGGACCCGATCATCACATCGATCCCTGTTCCGCTCGACCTGGACTCGGACTTCGACATTGATGGCCACATCATCTGTCACAAGACTGGTGCGACGGTCGGCGATGCAACGACGTTCGATGTGCTCGCGTACTTCAACGTAGTCGGTGCGTTGTACGATGCGGACGCGAACGCGGGCGAGACATCGAGCGCCATCACTGGCGATGCCGCGACCAAGACGGTCCAGGCGCCGACCTTTGCAATTGACGCCGCGGACATCACCGACGCTGCGACCAATCTCGCCACGCTGGCGATTTCGATTCAGCCGACCGACGGGACGCTGGGCACGGACGACATCACGGTGACCGGGATCATCCTGGAGTACAACACCACGCACGTGGGGTGATGAAGTGCTTGCGCGAGACTACGGCCAACGCAGTGCGGCGCCCATGCCCTGGGCGATGCGTGCTGCTGCGGCCGTTGTCTCGTGGCTCAACTACAGTCTGGCGGGCAAGCTCACAGGCGACCTAGCTGGCAGCATTGCGGCGCGGCTTGCGGGCGCGGACACTGAAGTAGACCCGAATGCGCTCAGCTGCACGATGTCCATCGACTTTGGCGGGGCGCAGACACTGCTGCAATACCAGCGCCTGACATCGGACTTGAGCATTGCGCTAGCGGGCGCGAAGGACCTCACGCAATACCAGCGTATCGCGGCCACGCTTGACCTTGCCTTCGACGGCACGCAAGCGATCCGGCAGCGACAGCGGTTGACCGCCACCATGGACATCACGATGGACGGCGCTGGCGACCTGGTGGACACCAACGCGGGCTTTGACCCTGTGTCCGATGTCGCGAGCGCGACGTGCGTTGCATGGTACGACGCCAGCGATAGCGACTCGATCACGACATCGACCGGCGTAAGCCAATGGAACGACAAGAGCGGCAACGCGAACCACGTGTCCCAAGGCACAGGCAGCAAACAGCCGACGGTTTTGAGCGCGACGCAAAACAGCCTAGACGGCATCGAGTTTGACAGCGCGAGCAGTCAGATCTTGGAGAGGACCAGCGGGTTTACCGGCCTTGTGAGCGGTGATCATCCATGCGTGCTGCTAGTTGCGAGGATGCCGGACACAACGAGCACGTGCGTAGACTGCCGCGAGGATGCAAGCAATCCGGGCTTCATCGTCGCGACCGATAACGAGCTGCTCACGCGCTTCTATTACAGCGGGTTCACCAACTCAAAAGCCGACTGGTTCGGGCAGACTCCAGATAGCACCGCGCGCGCATGGGCGGCCATTTTCAACAGCTCGCATGAGGCGGAGTTCTACGCGAACGAAGACCTCAAGGGCACGGGCAGCGCGGGGAGCGGCGGTCTGAGCGCAAACCCGGCGCAGCTGCACATCGGTGCTGGCGAGGGCGACTGGCAGAGCAGCAACATGGTGATTTTTGAGCTGCTGATCTACGACACCGAACCAAGCACGGCAGACCTCGCAGCGATCTACGATTACCTGGGCGCGAAATGGAGCGTGACCATTGCCTAGCGCAATCCCAGTGAGCCGGGCCGAGCCTATCGGCACGCGGCCGCCGACCGTGGGCGAATGGGAGACGCGGTTGTCGCGCTACGTCTACAACGCCACGGGCCAGCTCGATGCATACGATCTGCGTGGGCGCATTGTTGCTCGTGATGGCAGCGGCGCCGAGCGCTTCGATCGCACGGGCGAGACGAAATGGGTCACGGCCAGGCAGCTTCGCAGAGGAGCTCGCACTGGATGGTGGGTGATCATGGTGCCACCCGCGCGAGTGATTGCGGCTCGTGAGGGACGCACGCGAGCGACGATCGACCTGGCGTTGCTTGTGGGCCAGCAGCTTGATTTTGGGGTCGGCGCGGCAGTGGTGCCGGCTCTGATCAATGTCAACCCGCGGGAGTTCCACGCACGGGACCCGCTGACAGGGACGCAGCTATGATTGATTTTCGAGGATGGCAGATCGCATGGTTGAGCCCAATCATCCGTGCTCACGTCGAGCGGTACTCCGCGGACTACCTGCACCGGCTGCTAGTGCATAGCCAGCTGTCTACGGCAGCGGGCAATGCCTTGCTCCAGCTGCTGCTAGAGAATGCGGATTGGACGGGCATTGGCGACGCTGGCGGTCTGCGTGGCAGCGTGACAGCGGGGAGCTTTTATATCGGGCTCAACACCGCAAGCCCTGGCGTTGGCGGCAATCAGACGACGAACGAGATCAGCTACACCGGGTATGCGCGGGTGGCTGTTGCGCGCTCAACATCGGGCTGGACCGCTACGGGTCTCAGCTCGGTCAACGACGCGGCGATTACGTTCGGGCAGATGACCGGAGGCACGGGCGGCACGGTGACCCACTCGCACCTGGGCACCGGATCCAGCGGGACGGGAGCGCTTGTGTTGTTTGATGCGGTTGACGCGTCCGTTGCAGTCGCGACCAACAGCATTCCAGAGTTCGCCGCTGGCGCCCTAACCGTGACGGCCGCGTGATGCGTGCGGTCATCGTTCCGACTGAGCAGCGCGAGAATATTCGCTGGGCGATCCTAACTCGCGCTGCGAAGGCGACTTTGCGACCGCGCCCGCGCAAGGGCGATCCGCTCGCTGAGGTGCCGCGCGATGGCGACAGCCGGCCGACGCACGACAACATCGCCTTTGTGTGGGGCAACGTGACGCAGGCATTGCCGGAGCGGGTGAGCCCCGATGGGCGCTATGTCGCGTTCCTGCTGGACGGGGCAGACGGGCGGCCCATCGTGATCGAGGGTGGCGAGCGCACTGCGGTTGCAGACCAGCTCGTCGGCCAAGCGGTTCCGATGCGCCCGCAGCGCGGGCAATGCAGCGTGATCGAGATTCCCGCGCCTGTAGACCTCGAGGCTGCGTGGAGGGAGATTCGTGCGGCGATGGCGCAGGATGCCGCCAGCGAGGCAAGCGCGAAGCGCCTTGCGCGCATCGGGTGGGCTGCCGTGTCCGCGTGCGTGGTGCTGTTTGCGGCGGGATCGCTCTGGGGGTTGTGGTGAGCAGCTTTGGTGCGCCTCTATCCGGCTCGCTGTCGTCGCGCGATTGGTGGGACGTGGAGCCCATCGCGCCCGATGTGTTGTTCGCCGAGTTCGATGATTGGGCGTGGTTCGACTTCGACGACCCGGAGACCATCGACGAGACAGCGGGCAGCCTGAACACCGTGGACGACAAGAGCGGTAACGGTCACACGGGCACGCCCAACGCGACGATCGGCTACAGCGCGGACAGTGGCCCAAATGATCGCGGCTACGTCGAGAACGCCACGGGCACATCAAACACCTACATCGCGTCGTCGGGCTATGCTCTAACCGAGGGAGCGACCATCAGTCAGCTTGTGGTGTGGGCGATGTCGGACCGCGATCCAGCAGAGGGCGGCGTGATCGCGTCCGATGTGCGGTCGACGACCAACGTTGCGGCGCAGACTGGTTATGTCCACGCGTTCTATGGGGCGCCCTCGTACTATTGGCAGCCAGCGACGGCAGATCGTGTGGTGGCCGCGGCAGCGAGTGCGCCCGCGAACGATCAGTGGCTGTCGATCCAATACCATCAGCTTGCATCGGCATCGCGGGTTGTGGTGGACCGCCATAGCTACACGGGAGCGGTCCACTCGCTGGGCGCGAGCTTCGACACCAGTGCGGTGCTTCGTTGCTGCCAGCGGCGATCGCGCGTCAGCACGCACATCGTGGTCGTGGGCACGCTGACCGACGCCCAGATCGCGCACTATACCGCGTGGGCATTGCAGGAGCACGGGCTTTAGGCGTTCACCCCGTCGGGTGACAGACACGGAAGCGCAGGAATGGCAGAATCGGGCTACGAAGACGTTGATGAAGACGCGCCAACGGACCCGAAAATGCAAGGCACCGGACCACGCCCCGTGTATGACAGCACCTGGCCCCCCAGCGAGCGGCAGATCCTGCGTTGGCTTGTGGCTGCCCTTTGCGCGACAACAGTCACCGTGGGCGGCTGGTACGTTAATCGCTTCGTGTCCGCGACCGAAAATGATGCGAGGGACACCGCGCGGTATCGGAGTTCAGTGGACCAGACATTGGTGCGTCTGATTGCACTGGTCGAGCGCAACGCTGAGGACATTCGCGAGCTGAAAAGGGAGCGACGATGGAACACATCACATGGCAGCGAGTAGCAATGTCGGCCCTGGCCGTGTGCGCGTATATCGGCGCGGCATACCTGCCTGACGCATCTCCGGGCCTGTACGGGCTCGCCGGGGCGCTGGTAGGCGCGCTGACGCCGCAGGTGGGGCGGCCCAAGTGAAGGCGCTTCTGCTGCTGCCGCTCCTGGCCGGCTGCGCTGGCGGCCTTCCCATGCCACGCACGGCCGGGGACGCCCAAGTAGAGCTGAACGACCTGACGGCCACCATGCGCGACCTGGACGCGACCGCGGGCGTTGCCTGCACCGCGTACGGCCAGCTGCCGGCGCTACGCCTGCCGTGTCAGCTGTATCTCGAGCACTGGGCGGACGCTGCGGCAGCGGTGGCCACGGCCCAGGAGTCGGTGCGGCTGTGGGCCATGGGCGAGGCTGTCGCGAGCAGTGCGGCCCAGGACGTGCGGGACGCGGCCCTGGTGCTGCGGGGCGCGGAGGCTATCGCTGGCGAGCTGCTGGAGCTCGTGCCGTGAGCAGCACGCTACTGCGCGCGGTGCTGCGTCGTCGCAACCGCGCACAGACGCAGCTCGATGCAATGCGCGCCGACCTGCACTCGCTCGCTGACGAGCTGCACAGCGCGCTCGATGACCGCGATTGCGAGGGGCTGCGGCGGGCGGTAGACGACCACGTGCGGATGTTGCGCGTGATCGCTGCGCTGGCGGACACGTGACCCGGTTGCTCCCCCTGCTGCTGCTTGCCTGCGTAGCGCCACTCACAGGCCCCGAAGCGGGCGACGCCTACCCGGAGGCCACCGAGGAAGCGCTCGCGGTCTGGGAGTCCGCTGTGGGCCCCGTGAGCCCCGCATGCCGCGAGCTCGCCGAGTCCGTGCATGTCGTGCTACTGCCGCGCGCGCGCACCGAGGAGCTGTGCCGCACCATGTTCGGCTGCGGTGTGGGCGCGTGCATCGGACTGTTTAGCGACGGCTGGCGGATGTACGTGGCCGAAGACAACATCTCGATCGAGCGCAGTGTCACGCACGAGCTGGGGCACTTGCTGGGCGCGTGCGAGGGGCACCCGCTGGGGCTGGATCACGGGCACTGCGGGGAGTTCTTCGCTGCGCAGGGGCACGATTGCCGCTAAGCGGTCAGCTATCGACGCGCCCCTTGATCGTCTGCTCGACTGGTCATTGGCGCATGGCCCCTCCCACGCCTTGAATCTTGATCAGGTCGCCATCGGACCGCAGCTTGCTCCCGCCCAGAACCGCGTTTCCGCACGTCACCAGGCCGTCCTCCTCGTCCAGCGATGGCACGAACACGAGCACGTCGAAGCCGACCGACCGCAGGTCGCGCTCGGCCTGTGCGTACGGCCGGAAGCTGTCGTATCCGCCGTGCGTAACGATCTTGTTATCGCGACACGCGTTGTTGTTGTGGATGGGGGTGATCTTCACCATGAACTTGTCGGGACTGAACAGGCTTACGAGCCGATCCGCGTCCACCTCGAAGTCGCTCGAAAGCGCGAAGTTGAGGCAGTACTTGCGGCTCACCGGGCCGGGCATCTCCGCAGCGATGACCGCGAAGTCCTCCAGGTGCAGTTGCTGGTCGGCGAACATCTCGCTGCGCTGATCCTCGCTCGTGCTGTTGATGGAGAACTGGAACCCGGCCTGGCCGTTGTAGATTTCGTTCTTGATGCGGCACCAGTCGAGGATGCGATCGCGCAGCCGCTTGAGCTTGCGCGGAAGCGACGTCGTGAGCACAGGATGAAGCGTCTCGACTCGCAGCCCAGTATCGGAGCGGATGGTGTCCTTCTGGCGATATAGCCACTGGGAGAACAGAAAGACCGCGTCGTTGAATATCGGGTCGCCCATTCGCGCGAAGTGGATGTTGAGCCGCTCGGTGTACCGGCACTCCGGGAACAGGCCGATGGCCGTGTAGAGCTGTTGCTGCAGGTCCTCGTGGGTCGCGTTTCCGCGCCACGTCACCTTGGGCACATCGCAGAATGTACACTTCATCGGACACCCATACTGCGTGCTGAGCGTAACAACCCACTTTTCACTGAGCGGCATGCAGAAGGTGTTCGGTACGCCCTCGATGTCGCGATCGTACCCCAGGAACGCCGCCTTGACGTTGTGAGGCTTTCCGTAGTCCCCGATCGACAGCGTCTCCAGCCGGCCCTTGGAATAGTCGTCCGTGAACAGGTAGCCCGTGGGCAGCGTGTACTTCGTGAGTCCAGTCTCCATCGCAGTTTCATCAGCCATCAGCCATCTCCTTTTGAGCGTGCTGCCTTCGGCGCAGTTGAACCGTCATCCGCCTCCGCACCGCGCGCACAAGCCGCCTGGCCGCGCGCATGCCATCGATTACCAGCACCTCGGCCGCTGTCGCGTCGAGCCTGTCGCGCAGCAGGGCGCGCAGCTGCTCGTTCTCAGCGCGCAGCATGTCGAGTTCCGTCAATGTTTCGTCGATCGCTTCGCGCAGCACGCTCGATCGTTCTTCGGCCATGCGCAGTGCGTCCATTGACGGCACCGTCCCAGCATCAGGCGTATCCGCGACGAGTGGACCCGGGCAGTACGTGTCATCGGTCTTCCGCGGACCCGCGTGGTGAGTCTCGCACCACCCGCAATACGGGACAGCGCTCTCACCCGGCTTCCCTTCCTTGCACCACTTGCACGCGCCCGTGTCGTTCGCGTGCGGCGTAGTCGCCTCGCACTCGTCGCAGTAGCGACCGCGGTAGCCCGCACTTCCGGGAGCGGGCACATCGGGATCGTGCTGGTAGCGTGGTTGATCACTCACAGCCCAGCCTCACGCATGATGGCGGCGCACTGGCGGTAGACCTTGGTTGGCGCGCGGCCGTCATCACGGTTGTAGGCAGGCACGACGAGAGCTTCACACTGATCCAGTGCAGCACTGCCATGCGCCGTCAACTCCCACTCGGGGAAAGCTGAGTCGAATGCATCGAAGAAATATCCGCCGCGCATCGCGTCGATCGCGTAAAGCTTCTCGCTGTCGTCGCCGAAATCTTCCGGTTCCAACCAAGCGTCTTGGCGAGCGTCAAGGCGGCGTGCCATGGTCGCGCCCGCCATGCAGACCGCGCAGTTGCCGTTGGAAGTTCGCGTGTGCCAGTCGAACATGTCCAGCACGTACCCCGGCGTCCTCTCGATCGCTTCCATGTCGTTGAGCGCGGCCGTCAGCAGGCCGTGTAGCGTGTTCGGTAGTCGGGTCATGGGGCTACCATTTGACCCAGCGTTCACGCCGCGTGGGCTCGCTCGCGTCCAGTGCGCTGGGCTGCTCGCACGTGTTCAGCAGGAATGGGATGTCCGAGTCATCGGGTGGCGGCGCGTCGTTGCCCCACGCGTCGTCGCGCGATCCGGGCCACTCGGGCGCGCTCGTTATGGTCGCTTTCAGGTTGTCGCTGAAGCTGCGGAAGACCTCATTCTCGCCGCTCTCGATCTCGTAATGCACCAGCGGATGGTACGCGGGTGGCATCGTCTCCAGCAGACGCGGATGCATCTTGCTGATGGACTTGATGTTGGCGTACTTGCCATTATCCGAGTGGACCACTTGAATCTGACACGGCACGCCGAGCAGCTTAGCGATGTCGAACCCCTGCTTTTCTTCGTCGCTGAACGCTCGCCCGCGCCAGCTCTCCAGGTGCTTGCACAGCTCGGCGTTTTCGTGAAGTGACAGCGTGTAGCGCTTGAAAAGGAGCGCAGGCACGTCTTCCCCGCCGTAGTCATGGCGTACCTCTGGCAGTTCCCACGCCAACAAGACCTTGTGCTTGGGCGTTGGGTACATCTGGCTTCCGGGCTGCGTGCCCAGGTCGATCACGCGCACGCAGCGCGCCAGGTGGTTGTCCTCTGGCACGAGCGCGAAGCTGCCCCCGCCGTTATCGGTTGCTGTCGTTCCCATCTTCTTGTCTCCCTTCAAGCCCCATGGGTCGCTGCCCACGGGCATTTCATCATCGAGGATTCGCGCGAGTAGTGCGCCAGCGAGGTCGAGGTTATCGCGCTTGCCGAACGTCATTGCACACCAGGCACCGCACCCAGATCACACGCCCGCGGTACGCATCGAAGCGGTCCACCCACCCCGGACGCGCGAGTGAGCAGCAGTAGCAGCGGCGCGCAGTCATGACTCCACGCCCACGACCGACCAGCCGATCTTCTGCTCGAAATCGCAGCGCACGTACTCGTCTATCAGCATGTCCCGATCCTCCTCGGACTCGCACTCATCCCACTCCTCGCGCGGAATGAGCGTGTACTGTGGGCGCGACTTGCCCGCAGAGCCGTCGTCGATCTCCCACGTCACTTTCACGCAATCTGCTGTCGTCATGGTCTCTCCTTCAGCGCTTCCCGCAACTCAGCTTCAGCCCCGCCCGGGTTGCCCCGGCCGATCATGTCCGCGGCCCGGAGCATGCTGGCGCGCAGCTCGGCTCGGTCGCTCGCAAGCCGCAGCATCTCGAAAGTGGCCGCATCCAGGCGGTCGCACAGTTCGTTGATGCTCGCATGCAGCGCCTCCCCGATGGCAGTAGGTGGCGGGCCCGGCGGTAGCGTGTGATTGGGGGCCGACGCGCTACCGCCGGGCTCTGCCGTCTCCGCGCTGACCGCGGGGGGAGCGGCCGGAGCCGCGGAGTCTGTGGGACATTCCTCTTTCGGGTCGTACACGTCGAAAGCCTGGACGCCGCATCGGACGCAGTACCATCCATCCTGGTAATCACACGGTACCCAATTGTGTTTCATGACGCGCGCTCCCTTCGCCACACGTGGAACGGGACCCACTCGTCGCGGTCGTGCATCGCGCAAAACCATTCGAGGAATGCTGGATCCGTCACTGGATGCATTGACGCGCTGTCTGCGAGTACCCGCGCGGTCGCAGCGTCGGGGGCGCGGCCGGCAGACGTGTATTCCGGGTTGTCGTTCGGATCTAGGAAGTGGATGGCCATGGACATCTCGCCGATGACGGCGTCACACCTGTTGCATCGATAGATGTCGTCGGGATCAGGATCATAGGCGACTGCGTACCGCCCGACCTGCTCGCCGACGCGCTCGTTTCCAAATCGGTCCATGCACCGGATGCGCCCGTCCGGCAGCCGCTCGATGATGCGCGACTCGACTGCCTTGTGCTCCGCGTCCATGTCGCGTGCGGCGCTCATGACAGCCACCCATACGCAATCGCCGCTGCCGCGCAGCCGGCGTCGCAGAACAGCACAAAGGACCCATCGCGCTTGCCAATCCAGCAGCGCGCACGCTTCGCGATGGTTGTGCCGCACGTGTCGCACGGGCTGCCGTCGTGCTCGTGCTTGCGTAGGGCCACAGCGCCGCGATAGCGCGGGTGGGAGTCGATGCGGAGAACGGTCACTGCCCACCTCCAGCCGCGACGCGGTACTCCTCGCCACGCTGCTCCCACCAGTCGAGCGCGTGCAGATAGCGCCGAGCGATGAGCTGGTCGCCAACATAGTCGGGAGCCCCCCAGTGTGCGCGCGCTTGCTCGGTGGTCCATGGACCGCGACAGCCGGCAAACAGCATCCACGCATCACCGTGCAGTACGGCTACGAGCCGATACCCACGCGGATCGGCCACAGGCAGCTCCACGATGCCGTTGGCGACGCTGAGGTTGGCGCCGCTGAGGCTGGCGACGCTGAGGTTGACGTGGCTGAGGTCGGCACCGCGGAGGTTGGCACCGCGGAGGTTGGCGTGGCTGAGGTCGGCATCGCGGAGGTCGGCGTAGCTGAGGTCGGCGCTGCGGAGGCTGGCGCGCTCATCCGCACTCAGCTCTGACCACACCAGCTGCTCGCCGCTGCTCTCACCGCGTAGCCACGCGGTATGCTTGATGACCGGGGTGCTCACCGCCCACCTCCCCTGCGGTTCAGGAAAGCGATCGACTGCTCCAGCTGCTGCGCGAGCGTGCCGTCCTTGAGGCGCTTGATCATGTCGGTCTTGGCCCACCAGCGTTCCAGCAGCTCGCTGACGGCCTTGCCCTGGCACTCGATGCGGTCGCACGTGGTGTACTGCTCGACGCTGTCGCCGATGGCCACGCGACCGCGCGTGAAGGTGGACACGGCATCTTCATCATCGTCCAGCCGGCGACTGCAAATCCAGCACTTCGCGCGCTGGCAGCCATCGCACTCGGGGCACTCCATGTAGATGTCGCGGGTGTCGAATGTGTTCGGGACGCACCCCGGTTGCTCTTCCCACATGTCGGCGCAATTGAGGCACTCGCCGCCGCCCAAGCGGACACTGACGGGGGGCTCGGTCGCCTCGATTCGGGTCTTGCTCATGTCGTCGGCCTCCATGCACAGACCCTACCGCGGGCAAATCCTACGTGCAAGAGATTTTCGCAAGCCATTGTCGATTTCGGTAGTTGACCCCAGGGTCGGAAACTGGCATGGTACGTGGCATGGTGAACATGCCTACGCCCAAGGATCGCGCGCGTATTGCCGTCGCAGCCGACGTCAGCGCCCGCACAGTGCAGCGAATTTACGAGGGGGAGGACGCTTTGATCAGCACCTTCCGCGCCGTTCAGGCGGCTGCGGTGGCGCTGGGCCTGGAGCCGCCCCAGGAGCCCGGAGGGGCCGCGGAGGCGGGCGCGTGACCATCGCCGATGTCGCAGCGCTGCCCGAGTGCGTGTACGCGGATGACAGCGTCGTCTTGCTACAAGGCCGATGGGAGGGATTTACCTGGGCGCTACAGCGCGCGCGAGAAAGCGCGGACGCACGGGGGACCCTGGTTCATTGCCTGGTCGACCCTCCGTATAGCGAGCTGACGCACCGAGGCAGCGATGCCGCTGTTGAGCGAAGCTGCGACGGCGCAAATCGCGCAGAACTAGGATACGAGTTCTGGACGCCTGAAGATGTCCACCTGTTTGTGGCATCGCTGAACCCGCTCGTGACTGGCTGGTTTTGCGCGATGACTGACGATGTCCTCGCCCCTTCGTGGCGAGCCGCTTACCAGGAAGCCGGCCGTTATGACTTTGCGCCGGTCAGCATCATCATTCACAAGCCGCGGCTCGTCGGTGATGGTCCAGGAAGCTGCACGATCCGCATGCCGGTGTGTCGCCCGCGTGAGAAGCGCTTCATTGGGTGGGGGTCGCTCCCTGGCTGGTACAGGGCGAACCCGGCCCACAGTTTCGTGCAGGGAGCCAAGTCACTGGACCTCATGCGCGCCCTAGTCCGCGACTACAGCCGCCCTGGGGACCTGATCCTCGACCCATGCGCGGGCGGCGCGACCACCCTACTTGCTGCCCGCCTTGAAGGGCGCCGCGCCATCGGCATCGAGATGGATCCCGAGACCGCGCAGAAAGCAGCGACGCTACTCAAGCACGGGCGCGTGGCGTTGCGAAACCCCGACAACCTGTGTCTCGACCTATGATTGAAGGCATATCAAAACGCTTAGACCGACTAATCTGGCCTGAGCCTAACAGCGGCTGCTGGCTGTGGAGCGGGAGTCTACGACCGGATGGGTACGGCATGGTGAATGTGCGACGTCCTAATGGGACATACATGAGGACCGGCGCCCATCGTTACGTTTGGCAGATGGTGCACGGCCCGATCCCGCAAAACGGCCCGGGCCATTTAGGATGGTGCGTCTGTCATCGATGCGACAACCCTGCATGCGTCAACCCAGATCATCTCTTCCTTGGGTCGCACGCGGATAACTATGCCGACATGCGCAACAAAGGCCGCCATGCGACTGGCAGCAAAATCACGGCCAACCGACGAAGTGTCAAGGGTTCCAAGAACAGCCAGGCAAAGCTGACAGAGGCGGATGTCGTTGAGATGAGGCGACGGTTTGCTGTTGGCGAAAAGACGCGCGTGCTCGCGCTCGAGTTTGATGTCCCGCAGACGTATGTCTGCTGCATTGTGGCTGGCCGCTGTTGGAGGCACGCGGGCGGGCCAATCCGCATCGCGCTCAAGAACCCGAAGCAGGAGATGCTACCGCTATGATCACCCTCGCAGCCGGAGACGCAGTTACCATCAGCCCTCGCGTGGGAAGCGCCTGGCGCGGCGTGATCGTTCGCACGCAGGCGCCCGACCTGGCACCCGGCCACGTGCTGGTGATGCCGCGCGAGCGCAGGCGCGGCTACAGCGCCTCGCCCGTGGCTGTCCCGCTCGCTATCGTGCGACCGGCATTGGTGGCGCTGTGATCACGGACCTGCGCAAGACGCCTTTCCCCTGGTTCGGCGGCAAAGCGGACGCGGCGCCGGCAATCTGGAGCGCGCTGGGTGATGTCCCGCATTACGTCGAGCCGTTCGGCGGCGGACTGGCTGCGCTACTGCGCCGGCCGCATCCAGCGAATCGCACGTACTACAGCGAGACCGTCAACGACTGCGATGGACTGTTGGTGAATGCGTGGCGCTCTATTCAGATGCGCCCGAGTGAGACAGCCGATCACGCATCCTGGCCAGTGTCAGAAGCTGACTTGCACGCGCGCCATCTCGCGATTCTGCGCTGGCAGCAAGAGCGCGAGCTAGAGCGCCTGATGGGCGACCCGTACTTCTGTGACCCGCGTATCGCCGGCTGGTGGCTGTGGGGCCAGTGCTGCTGGATTGGTAGCGGCTGGTGCTCAGGACAGGGCGGCTGGACTGTCGGCGCGGATGGACGGATCACAAAGCGTGGCAAGGCCGAGCCGGGCGTCAGCAAGAAACTCCCACACCTCGGAGACGACGGGCGAGGCGTGAACCACGCGGGCACGCGCGAGCCGGGCGTCAGCAAACAACTCCCACGGCTCGGAAACGATGGACAAGGCGTGAACCGCCCGCAGTTGCGCGAGCCGGGCGTGGGCGACTTCCACCCGATGACGATGCCCGAGCTGCTGCGTTGGTTCGAGTTTCTCAGCGCGCGCTTGCGACACGTGCGAATTCTAAACGGAGACTGGAAGCGAGCAGTCACAGGCGGCGCATCGATGACGTTGCCGGTGCGGCAGGGCAAAGGCCCGTGTGGCGTCTTCCTTGATCCCCCGTATGCAGACACTGCGAACCGCGCAGAGGTGTACTCGCACGACTCGTTTAGCGTTGCGCACGAAGTACGCGAGTGGGCGCTACAGCACGGCAGCGACCCGCGCTATCGCATCGTTGTCGCTGGGTATGACAGCGAGCACGCGCAGGCTTTCGAGGATGCCGGCTGGACTGGCGTCGAATGGTTCGCGAGCGGGTTTCTCAAGGGCGGGATGGGCAACACCGGGACCGGACACCAGCAAGCGCGGGAGCGGCTCTGGTGCTCGCCGCACTGCCTAGCAGAGAGCAAGCAAGGGGAATTGTTTGCATGACTGACACCCTCACCTGGCACCGCCTAGATGACCACCGTGGCGGCTGGCGCGCGTACCACGGCCTGCGCTGGCGCTGCACGGTGCGGGGCAAGGGGCGCGCTTGGGCGTGGACCGTCGAGTTTGCAGACGTTGATGGGGCGTGGTGCGCAGTGTCGCACGACCAGCGCACTCGCAAGGGACTCGCATAGGCAGACGCTGAGCGGGCGGTGCTGCGACTAGCAGATGAGAGGGAGGCGGTATGAGCAGGATAGATGACGTAGAGCGACTGCTGAACGACGCGAAAGGCGCCACGCTCAGCGCAGCCAGTTTTCATCGCGGCGCGTACGAAAAGCACGTGACCGGCGCTCTGGAGTCACTGCGGCTCGCAATCGTTCTGCTGACGATCGAGGTCGAGCATACAAAACGACACCCCGCCGCGCATGTGACGCGACGGGGCACAAAACGAGAGGGATATTGACTATGAACGTACAACACTTGACCCCGGTCGTCACGACAGAAGCCAACGTGCAAATTGTGCCCACGGTCGGGCCGGAACTAGCAGGCCAATGGCTGTCCAAACTGCACCCGAGTCAGCGGAAGCTGCGCAAGGAGCACGTGCGAGCGATTGCTGACGCCATGAGCAGCGGAACCTTCCGATGGACTGGCGACCCCATCCGATTCGACCGCAACGGCAAGCTGATCGACGGGCAGCATCGGCTTCGCGCCGTCATCGCCAGCGGGCATCCCATGACCAACGTGGTCGTGATCACGGTGCCAGACAATGAGGCTGTGCTGTACATCGACCAGCAGACGGCCACGCGATCAGCGCGTGACGCCGCTGGGTTTCTGGGGGTGAAGATTCCGTCAAACACGGTGTTTTCGGCGCTGCTACAGGAGTTGCACGAGTTCGATAGCAGCAACTTCCGAAGGGTTCAGAAGCCGGTGCGTGTCCACAAGGTCCTCGAGCACCCGTTCCTGGCCGCGGTCAGTCGGATCCACTCCGCGGACAGCGGTAGGCTTTTGCCCGCTGCTGTGTTGGGCGCAGCGGCGCGATGCATGCGCGTGGCTCCGGAGCAGGCCGAGGCGTTTTTTACGAGCCTGGCCACGAACGACCATACCGGCGAATCCGGCATGTACACGCACACATTCACCCAGTTCCTGATCCGCGAAAAGGGCGGCGGCATCTACAACGGCGTACGCGGTAAGCACTCGATCGATCGCAGCCGGCGCATGGCTGACCGCGCGATTCGCTGCTGGAATGCGTACCGCACCGGCTCGCCGTACAATCGAGTTCAGGCAGGAAGCGGACTGAACATTCCGACCCCAGTTTGAGCCGCAGCGCGTAACAACAAGGCCCCGGACGCTTCGTGCTGCCGGGGCCTTGTTGCGTCCGTCAGCGCAGCCGCCCCACCCACCCCCGCACGAGCTCCACGACGCTGACCCCGCGTGCCTCCGCGACAGCCTGCACACGCGCCATCTCGTCGGCAGTGAGCCGCACGCGCAGCACCGATGAGCGGCGCTCCTCGGGGGGCAGCGGGGGGCGGCCTCCGGGGCGGCGGTCAGTCATGGGTCGCCTTGAGCACTTCGGAGTGGGTGGGCTCGCGGTACCCGGCGGCCACCTCGTACGGCAGCTTGCCCGGGTCGATCTGGCGCGGCACTTCGGAACCGCCAACGAACGCAGACACGGTGCCGCCACCACAAGCGCACTCATGGCCGCAACCCGTGTGCCTGCATGCATCGCCGTAGGACTCGAACTCGCCAACAAACTTCCGCCCGTGAAAATGGCTGCTTCGCGTTGAGTAGAACATCGTAATCTCCTCCTACGCCCTCAGCCCCGCCGAGCAGAGCAGGGCGGGGCGGGGGATGGGTGCGGGGCGCCTACCGTTGCGCGTGCTGTCGGCGTCCGGCGCGGCTCCCGCGTTGCGGCAGGCCGTTGGAATGCGTCTGGCGGCGCTCCAATGCGCGCAGTTGCGCGCGCATGCTGGCGACACGTGCGTCTGCGTAGTCAAACGGCTGCGGATGTCCGGCCCCGGTCGCATCCATCACAGCCTTGTCCCACAGGTACTCGATCTTCTCGGCCAAAGTCATCGTCTCTGTCTCCCTCTGTCGCGCTCCGTTGCGCTGACAAGAGTTAATGTCGCCGCGGAACCAGTAGGGGTCAAGGATAAGCGGCCACAAAAACGACATGGGCCGTCGTTTTTCTGCGCGCGCGCCTGTCTTGGGTGACGGCGCGTTACCTGCGGGCGCGGGGTTGACTTTCGCTGTCCCGTATGCAATGCCTTGCGTATGAAAATGCGGCAGAAGATATCCCGCCGGGTCGCACTGAGTCTCGATGACGCGGTAGCGATCGTCCGCGCCTACCACGTGTACAACGAACTTCAGCGCGACATCGCGCGCAGGTACGGCGCTTCGCAGTCCCAGATAAGCCGAATCGTCCACGGCGATTCGTGGCCTGAGG
>Ga0208644_1001479_pt1 | contig 19573 bp, 18 predicted proteins | sample VirMetDEL_Nov_18_FD_184517 | JGI IMG/M metagenome (GOLD analysis project Ga0208644, IMG submission 184517) | Aqueous microbial communities from the Delaware River and Bay under freshwater to marine salinity gradient to study organic matter... | ecosystem: Environmental > Aquatic > Marine >...
CAATTGATGGCTAAGAATGTAACCGATGCAATAGAAAAAGGTATTGATCCATTATCAGTAAGGTGTGCATATGCTTCAGAAATAGATGCTGTTTGTGTAGCATATGCCTATACTTCTAAGACACCCGATTATCAACCAGCACCCATTAAAAAGTAAAAGATTATGCCAACAAAAGATGAAATGGCAAAATTTGCCAAAGAAATACATGATTTAGTTTCACGCACCGATTATAATTACATTGAAGCAATAACAGCTTATTGTAAAGAAACTGGTTTAGAAATAGAAGTAGCTGCAACACTATGTAATGCTAATCTAAAGGCTAGATTAGAAAGTGATGCAATGGATAATAATATGTTAAAAGATAAGGGCAATAGACTGCCCATTTGAGTTTTGTTGTTGTCTCACAAAAATAACAACCCAACCTATAATAAGGAGAACATTATGCCTGATTTACATTTAGACTGGAACTTAGTTGTTAATGTAGCAGTAGCTGTGGTAGTAGTTGAAGTTGTTGGCAAATTAACTGGCTGGTGGTAATTTTATTATAGAGTTTGGGAGAACTCTACAAAACTCCCCTTTTTATGACAGGTTACGAAACTTACACTTTATATAATGCTCTTAAACTCCACTTTACCAAAGAATCATTTGATTTTTTCAAATATCACGGTAAAACAAATGTCACACCTGAACAATTCGAAAACAGAAAAGACAAATACCATTTCTATAAACTATCCAGAAAAATTACAGATAGAGATGAGATGATATTATTTCTTGTTTACAATTTCATCGAAAAAGAAAATGTATGGGTTGGCGAACTATTAACAGACGAAGCGAACAAAAGATATCTCAATCACAAAAAGGTTTTACAATCACTTTCTTATACCTTTGAGAGCGATTGTAAAAAGTTATTTGCTGATGGCAATCCAAATGACTTGATTAGAACAAATGGCGAATATCCTAAACTCTTAACAATGGCACTACAAAGAGATATAACGGTTGAAACCCTTTGTATTTTAAACTCAGTTCTAAACTTCTTTCCTATGTGGAGTAGTAAGATTTCTGATACGATACGGTGGCCTGAATTTAGAACAAAAGTTTTAAAGTTTACCGCATTTCTACCAAGAGATGTAGTAAAATATAAACTAATTCTCAAAAAACTTCTTAATGAGAATACTAAATAGCATTATATTATGAAATATGTGGATAAGAAGTAATACATTTAATACAATTATATACAAGGAAAATACGATATGAATAGCTTTGCTAATCTCAAACGCAATCGTTCTAGTTTAGATAAATTAACTAAAGCGATTGAAACAACCACTAATCCCACCCAAGATTCAAATTCAAACGAAGATACACGATTTTGGAAACCAGAAGTAGATAAAGCTGGTAACGGTATGGCCGTTATTCGTTTTCTACCAGCACCGGCAGTAGATGGTGATGATGCGTTGCCATGGGTTCGAGTGTTCTCTCATGGATTCCAAGGTCCTGGTGGTTGGTATATTGAGAACTCATTAACAACTCTGAACCAAAAAGATCCTGTTTCTGAATACAACTCAACATTATGGAATTCAGGCATTGAAGCAAACAAAGAGATTGCTAGAAAACAAAAGAGACGATTACATTACATCTCTAACATTCTAGTTGTTTCTGATCCTGCTCATCCTGAAAATGAAGGTCAAGTTAGATTATTTAAGTTTGGTAAAAAAATCTTTGATAAGATTACTGAAGCAATGAATCCAGAATTTGCTGATGAAGTGCCAGTTAACCCATTTGATTTATGGGACGGTGCAAACTTCAAGTTAAAGATTCGAAATGTTGAAGGTTACCGTAACTATGATAAATCTGAATTCGCTGATAAAGAACCTGTTATGGGCGGTGATGATGATAAACTTGAAAACTTATGGAAACAAGAATACTCACTTAAAGAATTCTTGGAAGAAAAGAACTTTAAATCTTATGATGTGTTAAAAGCACGATTAGATAAAGTATTAGGTTTTGAAGGTGAAGTTACACCAAGAACAACAGCAGAAGATGCAATCGTTGAAGCGGTAGCGCCAAGTAGTTATGAACTCGATTCTGGTTTAAGCCAAGTCGATGCAGCTATTGCCAGTGATGGTGATGATGATTTAGATTATTTTAAAAACTTGGCTGAAGGTTAAGATTTAATCTTATGAAAGATACCCACTTCGGTGGGTATTTTTTTATGTCATTCTTCCTACAAGAGAATTTGTTGTTGATTTGTCTTGTGTATTAGGAGTAAAATCATTATTAATAACTGTATTATTGACTGTTTTTGGAGTATTAACAACAACAGGTGTTTGTGGTTTTGACATAGAGCGTTTAGTTATAGCCACTTCATTAGAACCACTAGCAAGTTGTTCACCTTTACCATCACCAGCTTGTGCTACTAAACTTGTAATGGTTACTGCACGATTTCCTACTTGAGCATACCACTTACTATCTTTCATTGCACTAGCCGCATCTTCAAATTGTTCATTTTCAAGCAGTTTTTTTGTTGTTGGCCATTTTGGCCACCATTTACCCATATTAAATGATAAATCTATAAATGCAGCTTTACCACCTTCATTGGCTGCCTGATAGCCAGGAGTATCTTCTGCAATTTTCTTATGATGAGCAAAATCTTCTTCAAATAAGTTCATCACTTCTTCATCACTAAATGTTTTATTCCATTCAGGCGGAAGTGTTTTACCATCACCAATTAGATGTCCTACGCCTACGGTCCAAAGTCCTAACGAATCTTTATAAGGTTTGTTTCTCTTACCTTCATGTTGAATAATCATCGCCTTGGTGTCTTCCATACCACTTACAACTTGAGTTGGTTTACCTACTTCCGCTTTTTCTTCAGTTTTTGGAGGTTTACCTATTCTTGTGGTTTCTATTCTTTCTATTTCAGCGGCAGATGCTCCTTGAAGTGTTAATGCTTTTTTCTTTAAATTAATGTGTCTTACACCGGCTTCGTCTAAAAGATATTTTGCAATTTTTTTATCTTTTTCATCACCATTTTCATCCGCCCATTTAGTTAAACGCTTCATAGCAAGCATCGTGTATCTGTTTGCTTCAAATGCACCAACATAATCATCTTGTTCTAATTTACTCTTTACTACTTTAATATACTTGTCAAACAAATCAAGATGTTGTTGTTTCTCTGAATCAACTTTAGTTGGTGCTACAGGCTCTTCTTTTTTTGCTGGTGTTGGAGTTGGTTCCTCTACTTTAGGTTTTGTTACCTTAGGTTCTTCTTTTGGTTTTTCTTGTATTTTTACTTGTTTAGATACCTCTTTTTCAAGTTGTTTCTTCTGTATTTTTTCAACATCTTCTTTTTTTATTTTAGGTGGCGCTGGAGGTGCTGATACTTTTGGTTTGTCTTGTTTACCAAATATTTCAAATTTACCAAAGAAAGCTGTTACAGATGCAAACTTTTCTGAAATATAATCACCAATACTTGTAAAGAACTCTACAACTCTATCTTTAAATGGTTGAATAAATTCAGCAACACCATCATAAAGATTAGATATAAGTTCACCGCCTTTTGAAAATAAATTAGAAAACCATTCACCAATACCAGCGAACCCTTCTTTCATTTTATCCCACAAATTAGAAGTAAACTCTGAGAAAGATTGTCTGAATCCCTCAAACATATCAGAGGCTAATACAGCAACAATACCTGCAGCCGCTAATGCACCAATAATAACTTTGGGTGAAAACATTTTGGTTATTCCACCTAATATTTTACCAAAGATACTTTTTGGTTTCTTTTCTGTTTCTACATCAACAGATACTTCTGGTGTAGGAGTTGGAGTTGGTGTTGGAGTTGGTTCAACCGCTTGGGCTTGAGGTATAACATCAATACCGGTTCTTAATTTAACATATTCAATTAAATCTTTTGCAATAAACGAAACATTTTCAGCAATACCTAAGAGTCCAGATAGTTGTTTGTTATTTTCTTTTGCTGGTGTAGGTGATGTATCTGCCATGTTATGTTCTCATCAAAGCGTTAGCAAAATCAGAATTGAATACATCAGCTGGTGGAATTTTTTTATTACTTGTTGAATTCTTGTTATTTGTTATTTGTGGTGAATTGAATACATTTCCCATATCAGGAGTGGATTCCATTCTTTGTCCTGTTTCAACTTCAGATGAACCTTGTGATATAGTTGCGCCTGAAGTGGCTGATCCAAATGGTGATACTGGTTCGGGTGTTACTCCACCTTGTTTTATTTTATCAGCAATAGATTGTGATGCGTTATCCATGCTTGCACCAACACCAGTTGATGCTTGGCCCATCTCGCCAAATTTACCAGCAATTCCACCAGATTCATTGAAACTTTGTAATTTGCCTTGGTCTTTTTTCAATGATTCAGAGGCTTCATCACCACCATATTGTTGAACTAAAGAATCTAAACCACCAAACATTGAACCAGCTTTATTACCAGTCATCATATCTGATATTTGTGACGGAGATTTTTCATCGACTTTAGGAATGCCCTCTTTCATTTGCATACCTAAGTTTTCTACTTTAGATTGTGCCATAGCACCAAGGTCTTCTGGTTTAGGCATATCTTGTGGTGCAGAAACACCAACATCTGTTGACATTTCTTCTACTTTAGTTTTTTCAGGTTCTTCTTCTTTTTGAGGTCGTTGAGAATATTCTGGTGTAGAGCTTGTTTTGTTGTCTTTGAATGGATAGAACGGACCTATGGTTATTTTTTCAGGAACTTCAACTTTACCAAGTGATAATTTATTAATTATATTTCTAGCTGTTTCTGGAATAGGAATTGAAAATTGTGGAATACCAACATTATTTACGATCCAATCTTTTACATCATAGAATGTATCAACAATAGTGTCTTTAAGCTTATCAATCCAACCACCAACTGTATCAAATACACTTCTAACAGTATCTTCACCAAGTAAACCAAATGATAAGAAGTCAACAACTGCACCGAGGCCTGCAATAATTGCTTCAGATATAGAACCTGTTTCTTTCCATCTATCAAAACCAGCAGTAATGCCTTTGAATAAAGATATAATGATTGTTGCAATAACAAAAACTTTACCTAACACTTTGAGTAATTTTGATGGTTTAAATATAGATTTAAATCCTTTTTTAAAACTACCAAGTATATTACTAATTATATTTGAGAATCCACCGCCACCAGATTCGTCACCATCACCTTGAGGTGATGTTACTGAGGCCGATGCTGATGTTGGTTGTGGTGAAACTCTTGCAGCTTCTAACTCAGCTTCTTTTGCATCTTGTTCTGCTAAAAATTCTGCTTGTTTTTGTTTTTCGCTTTGTTCTTGTGATTCTCGTTCAAAATTTAAAAGAGTAGAAACGGCCTCACGAATTGTAGCAACATCTTTTGCCAAAGAAGACATATCACCACCAGCCATTTTTGACGGTGAAACATCTGCCATATTAGGCATTGAATTTTCTTCGTCTTTTTCACGACCTCTTACTTTACCACGAACATAAGCACCTAAAAGATTATTACCTGGTATAACACTGGCAACACCTTCTCTAAAACCTTTTACTGATGAAAATGTTTTTGTAATAGACTTGGCTTTGTCTTTGATATTTTTAACTTTTTCACTAACAGCCCCACCAATTGATTCAAAAACACCTTCACCACGCTCTAGTCGTTGTTGGAGTGTTCCGCCTTTTTTATTGGCTTTTTGATATTCTTTAAAATCTTTATAACCAAGGTCTTTAGCCCATTGGTCTTTAAACACTTTTAATTGTTCGGTGAGTTGTTTATCAGCCATTACCTATTTTTTCTTTGTAGTTGTTGTAATCTTAATCTTTCTTTTTCTTCTTCCAAGTATTTTACTAACATATTAATATAGATATTTCTTTCCCAAGGAATCATTAATTCAAGCTCAGTCAAACTATATTTGTGATGTTGCATTAATGCAAAGTTTGTCTGATAGTAGTTCCCTAGGTTATCATAACGAAAAATTAGACGAAAAAATTTTGAATACCCTTAATTGCAATTTCTTCCTTATATTTGCATTTAGGACAATCAAAAGTTACATCTTTCTTCACTTCAGGTATTGTATCAAAAAATAATTTAATTTTTTCTAAATCTTTTTGTTGTAAACTGTCAACAAATTCAATGAGTTCATCTCTTGTTGTATCTTTTGCATAATACATTTGTTCTTTATCATAAATGTAATCAATACAATCAACCAACACATTCGTCATCAAATCATTTTCTTGTAAACCTTCATATTTCTGAACCATCTCAAATGTTGGATATCTTAACACAACACCAAGATTCTCAGTAATTTGAATTTTGTTTGTATGTTCTGGATTTTTACTTGGTTCAATGTCTAATAGATTAACATCAAATTCAACATATCCTGAACATTTAACATCTTTACCTTCTTCATCTTTAACATTGTTATTACACTTGTAGCGTAAATTGACAATTTCTTCAACAGAACGAGCTCGAAGATTGATAAACAACCATTCTAAATCAAATGTTGGTAAAGAATCAACATCAACTTCATCTATAATACAGTTTTTTAAAACTTGTCGTATAACTTGAACCGTTTCTTTTGGATCATCTGATTCAGATGCCATAAGAAAGAGCTTTTGTTCCTTTACTAGAAATGGTCGAAATCGAATAGGTTTTCCTGTCGATATCAAATTCACTTCATAGGTAGGCACATCTAACTTGGGTAACATAATATCCTCGCTTTAATAATTAAAATGCACTGCCAAATGGCAATAGTCTTGCACCAGCTGCACCAAATAGTGAAGTGGCTGCTTGACCTAAATCATAACCACCATCGTATTTTACTCTATATCTTTGATAAGCAAATTGTATAGTTAAACGATGGAAATTATCTTCTGACCAGCTAAGTGTTTGAGGTGCAATTCCTATTGGAAAAGCATCTAACAATTCAACTGCAAAAATCTTTTTAATAAATTCATCATACTGAATAATTTTAATATTACACATATAACGAGAAAGTTCACCTTTTGGATATCTCAGGTTATTTGTGTCTGATGGATGAATTGCTTCTAACCAACGGTCAAATAGTTTTCTTTCATAGAAATCGTTGGTACATAAAAATGTTAAGTTCATATCTGCATATTGTGTTTGATATGGAACTTTAAATGTTGGACCATAAATCTTAACATCAGCTGTTTGTAATGTTCGACCTGGTAATTCAGCTGCTTCACATTGAAGTGATAGATATCGTGTTAAAGATGAATTACCTGATTTTGAAAATTCATCTTGTCCGCTATTACCACCAATCGCTGAATTAATTGCATCTGATACATCATTGAATACTGAATTAGGAAAGTTTAATATTTTTTCAATAATTGAGTTGCCAACAAAATCACTAATATAAGGAGGAATAGGTAAAATAACCTCAAATCGTGAGGGTTTTGCTAAACCGTCTTTTCCTCTAACATTCGATAAAAATAAGTTTGGTGAGAATGACATTAAAATTTCTTCCTTGAATCAGCGTGAACTTGGTCTGTTGTAGCACCACTAAAGTTTTCAGCTGGTAATAGTGCGGCTATGTCCCATTCATCTGCCTTAATTTCTAAGAAACTAGAACGCACTTGATTATACAAATATCTTTTTATACAAGGTGTTGCTTCAAACAACCTTGATGCAGATTTCAAATAATTATAAGTTACTCTAAATTTTGTTTTTTCATCATAATTATCATTGTTTAATGTTTCACTCAACTTATCTAATAGATTTATTCTAAACTTAGGGTGAATGTAATGTAAATTCAAACCTAAAAATCCATCTTTATATTCTTCTACGGGTATCACTAAAGGAAACTTATCAAAATATCTCATTTTTTCTTTAGTTTTAGGATCATAGAAGTAAAAATACATTTTGCCAATGATTGTATTACTTTTGTCAGCATATCTCATTAGAGCTGTATTGTTGACTTTCATTTCTTCAACTTTAGACATTAACCATGCACGAGCTTCACGAGTTCGTGGTGTTAACCCTTCTTTTGCTAAAGATTCTTTGATTCTATCGATTAAATATGGCATTTATCTATTTATATCAAATGCCTAACTCTTTTTCAGTAATGAGCATGAATTCCCAACCATGTTCTTTACAGAACAGGTCAGCGGCTCGCCACTTCTCCTGATTGACAGCGTATGCAACAGTTTCTCTGAGGAATGTCTGTGTTCTTCTTTTTTGTGTGGGTAATTTGGTTTGTTTCTCTGGTTTGACCTCTAACATCAAAGTCTTTTCTGTGCCATTCTTCTGTTTCATCCTTGCAATAAAGTCTGGAAAGTAACGATGAACCTTATTATCAACAGGCGAACGGTATGGTATGGGCATTTCTTCACTTGCCCACCAAACACAGTTCTTGTTTTCGTCTAAAAACTTCATCACTCGGCGTTCCCAATTTGAACGATAAATAATATTAAAAGGATCACCTTTATATTTACTTGGGTTTTTAGGTGTATATTTTCCAGAATATGGCATAAATACTACTTATGCTATCAATTATAATAATCGGATAAAAATATGTCATTGTTTGGCTTCGGCGATATCAAATTCAATAATAACAGAAGAAGTGGTTTTGGACCATTAGCTGCCTTAGAAGGCACAGAATTTCAAAGGACAACTTATCGTTATCCTTTAGATGTTGGTGCTTTTGATAAAGGACATTATATGGTTTTTTATATTCGTCAGCAAAAAAAGACAAGTTTTACAAGTCCAGAGGCTAAAGAAAGTATTCCTGTTGGTGCAGCTAATCAAAATCCAGGTTCTGAACAGTATTGGAATGCAAAAACAGGAAGTGAAATAGGGGGTAGATTAAAAAATGGAGCGAATTCAATTTCTTCAGCTGTCACAGGAAACAGTTTAGGAAATTTAGGTTCTAAAATTTCAAGTGTAACAAATGGTGCTTTATCATCTTTACCTGGTTCTGTTAGTTCAGCATTATCCAATTTAGGTTCAAGAATTAAAGGCGCAGCTAATAATATATTTGGCCAAACAAACATCTTAAAAGGCAATTCACAATCTACTCAAGCTGTTTTAGATACTAGACTAAAAACAATAACTAATAACAGTTTTTTAAGAACAACAAAACTAACAACAGATGCGATAGCCTTGTATATGCCTGATACCTTGTTATTTGAACACCAACAATCATATAGTAGTATGGAATTAGGAGAATCTACAGCCGGTAAAATAGCAGGTATTGCTAAATCTGCAATGGATGCTTCAAAAGGAAGTATATTAAAGGGAGCTGCTTCAGGTACAGCTGAAATATTAGGACAACTTGGAGCTGAAATTTCTAAAGGAGTTGTTGGAGAAGATGCAACCAGAGCAGGACTAGCAGCGATTGGATTTGCTCAAAATCCAATGTTAGAAATGGTTTATCAATCACCAAATTTTAGAACCTTTCAGTTTGATTTTATGTTTTATCCAAGAAGTGAACAAGAAGCTTTAGAAGTTCAAAAAATATTAGATAGGTTTAAATTTCATCAAGCGCCCGAATTTGCCGGAAATGGACGAACATTTAGCACATTTTTAGTTCCACCATCAGAGTTTGATATTAAATTCTATTATGGTGCTGGTGAAAACCCAAACATTCCAAGAATATCAGATAGTTGTGTTTTAGAAAATATTTCTATTAATTATGCACCTAATGGATGGTCATCATATGAAGTACCAGGTGAAAATATTGCATCTCGTGGTAGAACAGGTATGCCTACCGCAATTCAATTAACATTACAGTTCAAAGAAACAACATATCTTACTAAAGCAGATTTAAGAAAAGATGATGCTGGTTTAAGAGTTGAAGTAGAGTAGATACAGTAGATTAATAAAACAAAAGAGAATTATAAATGGCAAAGTATTTTAATTATTTTCCAGTCACACCTTATGTAAGTAATAATCAAACAAGTGGTGTTGATACGGCTACTAACATCATTGCTAGATTTTCATTTGAAAAAAAATTAAAAGAAAATGAAAGTTCTTTTTATAAGTATACAATTAAAGATAGTGATACACCAGAGATTATAGCTAAAAAATATTATGAACACTCAGAGCGACATTGGATTGTTCTTTTATTTAACGACATTATAGATCCTCAATATGACTGGCCTTTACAATATTCACAATTTATTGATTATGTTGATGCAAAATATACAGCAAATGGTGCAGCTAATACAACAGTTCAAACTGGATTAGAATGGGCTCAAGATATTAATAATGTAAAAGAATATTATAAAATTGTGACTAGAACTTCTTCTGATGGAACTCAAATTATTGAAAAGTTAGAAATAGATGCTAACACATATGCAAATGTTGGTTCAAGTCAAGTTTCTCATACACTACCAGATAGTTCTGAAGTTGTAGAAACAATTTCAACTTTAACTAAAACCTGGTATGAATATGAAAATGAACAAAATGAAGCAAAAAGAGAAATTAATTTGCTTAAAAAAGAATTTGTTGGTGAAGTAGAAAAAGAATTTAAAAGAGTAATTAGTGAATGAGTGATATATCAATAAACCAATCCATACAATTTGATGTAAAAGAATTGGCTTTGGTTACTAAAAATGGAACAATAGATTTACGAAAAATATATGAAGAAATTAATATATTTGAATCTTTATTTTTACCTGTAATTAATGGAACAATTCTAATAACTGATTCAATTGGTCTTTCAAATAAACTTTTGCTAGATGGTTCAGAATCAATTTTAATTGAAGTAGCCAAAGATAAAGATTCAGATATCGCATCATTTAAAAAAGCATTTCGTGTTTATAAACAATCAGATAGAAATAATCAAAATCAAAACAGTGAAAGTTATGTTTTACATTTTTGTTCAGATGAATTATTATTTTCCGACCAACAACGAGTAAATCAAAGTTACACTGGAAAATATTCTGATATTGTTGAAAATATTCTTTTAGATTATTTAAAAGTTCCTAAAAACAATCTTGGTGGAATTTACCAAGAAACACAAGGTTTAAAGAAGTTGGTTATTCCAAATTTAAGACCTTTAGAAGCTATTGAATGGTGTGCTAAAAGAGCAACAGATATCAAACAGTCACCTAACTATGTGTTTTTTCAAAATATTTCAGGTTATAACTTTGTATCATTATCAAAATTATTAACTTTACCTGAAATATTAGATGTTAAATTTGAATCAAAAAATATAGAAAGTCAAAATAGTTTTGATGAACTATCAAGTGCTAGGCATTTTGAAGTTGTTTCACAAAATGATTCATTAGAAAAAACAAGAACTGGTGTTAATGCTGGTAAATTTATAGGTTTTGATCCACTTACACGAACCATATCAACAAGAGGTATTAGTTTTTTAGACATTTATGGTTCAATGGATCATGGAAATAAAATGCCAAATGTTTCTGATATTAAAAATAGAACAGGACAAAGTAATTTAGAAGCGTTTGATTCTAAAAAAATAGTTAGTATATTTGGCGCTAGTCGTAAATACAGTGAATATATTAAAGCAAAAGATCCAACCTCATTAACTTTTGTTGAAAACTATGAAGATTTGAATTTTCAACGAACAGCTATATTTAAACATTTAATGTCTAAACGATTAAAATTTGTGATGCCTGGAAATTTTCAATTATCAACTGGATATAATGTTAATGTTACTGTGCCTGAAATAGCTGTAAAAGAATTAGGTTCAACGAATGAAGATTTATCATTAAATGGAAAACATTTAATTGTTGGAACAAGACATATTATAGGTTTTGATAAACATGAGACTATAATTGAAGTAGCTTCAACCTCAACAAATAATGATTTTGTTTCTTCTTCTAATCCAGCACAATCATCAGCGATAGAGAATTATTAATATGGAAAATGAAGATAAAAAAGATTTTGCTGGTAAGAATGGTTTTACTTGGTGGATTGGTGTTGTAGAAAGTAGACAAGACCCACTTAAACTTGGTCGTTGTCGAGTAAGATGTGTTGGTTGGCACGCTGATGATAAAATGCGTTTACCAACCGAAGATTTACCTTGGGCTATGCCATCGTTTCCGGTCAATAACTCAAATACATATACACCAAAAGAAGGTGATATGGTTTTTGGTTTTTTTGTCGATGGTGAAAATGCACAAGAACCTGTTATGTTGGGTGTATTGCCTGGTATTCCTTTATTAGAACCAAATAGACAACAAGCATACAACGATCCAAGAACAGAAGATGAATTAAACGCATCTCCTAGAAAACCTGAAGATGTTGTATTAGAAGATTATCCATTTGTAAATAATCATCCAAGAAAATTAGATGAACCAACAACATCTCGTTTAGCAAGAAACGATACGGATTATATTAGTAACATCAACACAAAAAAGGCACAAAACAAAGCAACAAGAGTTGAACCCGATTCATATTATAACGCACAGTATCCATATAACAATGTCTATGAATCTGAATCTGGTCATGCACTAGAGTTTGATGATACAAAAGATAATGAAAGAATACATTTATATCACAGAAGTGGTTCATATACAGAATGGGGACCAGTGGGTGATAGAGCTGAAAGAATACAAAGAGATAGATTTAGTGTAACCGTAAGAAATGATAATGTTTACATTCAAGGAACCGCAAACATCTTTGTTGATGGTGATGTAAATTGGAAAATTGGTGGTGACTTTAATCTCACAGTTGGTGGTAAAATGAATGTAAGTGCAGGTTCAAAAACAGAAACAATTAAGGGTGAATCAAACATACGATACAATGGAACACACTATCGTTGGTATGGTTCAGATTTCTATGACAGAAGACAATCAGGTCGGACTGACTTTGCTTGTCCTTCAGATACAAGAACTGGTGGAAATGCTTGTCCAACAGTTGAATCTGCTACCGAAGTCGAATAAATAAACAAATGGCAACCGTAAATATAAATGCAAATAGAACCTTCAAAGACTTGGATTTGAATTTCAATATTCATCCAGTTAAAAAAGATATAAACACCCATAGTAACGAATATGCGGTAATCAATTCTATTAAAAATTTGGTTTTAACAAACCACTATGAACGACCATTTCAACCTGAAGTTGGAAGCAATATTCGTAGATTATTATTTGAAAATTTAGATGCAGTAACAGCTGCACAGATTCAAAGAGAAATAGAAGAAACAATTAACAATTTTGAACCAAGAGCTGGAATAAGTCGAGTAACAGTCGTATCAGCGCCAGATGAAAATGGTTATAAAGTTGAATTAGAATTTTTTGTATTAAATAATACAGCACCAATTACAATAAACTTTTTCTTAGAGAGAATTAGATAAAAATGGCAGTTGATAGATTAAGAATAACGGAACTTGATTTTGATAGTATCAAGACCAACTTAAAATCATTTTTAAGACAACAAAACACCTTTCAAGACTATGATTTTGAGGGTTCGGGTCTTTCTATACTTTTAGATATACTAGCATATAATACGCACTATAATGCTTACTATCTCAACATGGCGGCTAATGAAGCCTTTTTAGATACCGCAATACTAAGAGATTCAGCTGTATCACACGCTAAAACATTAGGTTATATTCCTTATTCTAATCGGACATCTGTTGCAACAATCAATTTCGAAGCAACATCCACAAGTGCTAATACAGGAACATTAACTTTACCATCTGGTTTTTCATTTCTTTCAGAAAAAATTGATAATAAATCATATAATTATATTGTTTTAGAAGACACAACCGTTACTAAAGCTAATTCAACATATTTGTTTGAAAATCTTTCAATATATGAAGGTCAATATGTAACTTATGTTTTTAGATATAACGAACAAAATAATCCTAAATCTGTATTTACAATACCAGAAACCGATATAGATACAACAACTTTAACTGTATATGTTCAACAATCTTCATCAAATACATCAACAGTTGTGTATGAAAAAGTAACGGATGTTTTAGATGTTTCAGGAACTTCTGAAGTTTACTTCTTACAAGAAGAACGAAATGGGCGTTATCAAATTTATTTTGGTAATGATGCTGTTGGTAAAAAATTACCAGATGGTGCTGTTGTTACTGTAAATTATGTTGTAACAAATGGTTCAATTGCTAATCAAGCAAATAATTTTGTTGCTACATCTTCAGTTTCAGATTCATTAGGCGAATCATTATCAAGCTTTACAATTACACCTATTAGTGCCGCTGCTGGTGGGGCTGAACGAGAAGGTGTTGATGATATTAAATATTCAGCAACAGCTCAATTTTCATCACAAAATCGTTTAGTTTCTTATAAAGATTATGAATCATATATTTTAAATAATTATCCAAATTTAGATTCTATTTCTGTGTGGGGTGGAGAAGAAAATATACCGCCAGTTTATGGTAAAGTTTTTGTTTCTTTAAAACCAGCAACAAACTACTATATTTCAGAAACAGAAAAACAAAGAATTATTGATGATATTATTAAACCAAAATCTATTGTTGCAGTTTCAACTGAGATATTAGATCCAGAATATCTCTATTTAAATATTGAAAACACTGTTCAATATAATCCAAAGAAAACGGCATTAAACCAAGTATCATTAAAACAATCAATACGAAATGCTGTCTTAAGTTATAGAGATAGAGAATTAGATAAATTTGATGCTTTATTTGTTTTATCAAAATTGCAAGATGATGTTGATGAAACAAATTGGGAAGCATTTTATGGTTCAGAAACAATTGTTCGTGTTCAAAAAAGATTTAAACCAACATTAACTGAAACCAAAACATATACTGTTAATTTTAATGTTCCTTTACATCGTGGAACAATATCCAACAAATTAACATCAACAGAGTTTGTTGTGAACGATTCAAATGGTGTAGCAAGAACCGTTTCATTAGAAGAAGTTCCTCAATCATACTCAGGTATTTCTTCAATCAGTATTACAAATCCTGGTACAGGTTATACAACAGCACCAACAGTAACAATTACTGGAGATGGTGTAGGTGCCACGGCTAAAGCTATAATTGTCAATGGCGCAATACAAACAATCAATATTACAAACAGAGGTATTGATTATACTCGTGCTATTGTAACGATATCTGGTGGTGGCGGATATGGTGCGACTGGAACAGCTGTTATTGATGCACGAACCGGTTTATTAAGAACTGTTTATTATGATACAAACGCAGAAAGACAGATTGTAGATTCTACAGCTGGAACAATCGATTATGATAATGGAATTGTAACTATTGATGATATTAATATTCGTTCATTGTCAGCTAATGATGGAATGATTCGTTTGACGATTGAATCTGAAAAGGGCATTATTCAGTCAATACGAAATACAATTTTAACCATTGATGAAACAGATGTAACTTCTATTGTAACTACACTTGAAGCAGTTTAATGGCTCATACTGATAATTTAACATCACTATTAATTAATAGGCAAGTTCCTGAATTTGTTCGGGACGAATATCCTCTATTCATTAGCTTTTTAGAAGCCTATTATGAATACCTTGAAAACAAACAAGGTTCTCAACTTAATGACTTAACAACACAATCAAAGGCATTAAGATACATTTCTGATGTTGACCATTCAATTGAAGATTTTGAATCTAACTTCTTCAACACTTATGCTGATTTATTACCAAGAAATGTTGCAGTCAATAAAGAATTCTTAATTAAAAATGTTTTACCTTTATATCTAGCAAAAGGTAACGAAAAATCATTTAAACTTCTGTTTAGAATGTTATACAATGATGAAGTTGATGTTCTTTTACCTAAAAACAATGTTCTTCGTGCCTCAGATGGTAAATGGGTTATTGATAACATTCTTAAAGTTGAAACAGATATACGAAGTGTTTATACGGGTAATGGCACAACAACAACATTTGTTATGGCACAAAAATCACCATTTACAGATATCACTGTTTATGTTGATGATGTAGAACAAACTTATGAAACTGATTTTTATATTCGTAAAGAAACACAAAAATTAGTATTTTACACGGCACCAACTAACGGTTCAACAATCAAAGTTGTTTATAGTGATTTTGATGTTGCTGTTCTTAATAATCGACAAGTAAGAGGTGTTACCTCTGGTGCAACAGCGCTGATTGAGCGTGCAGTAAAAAGAATTATTACAGACCAGTTAAATCTTGGTTTTCCATTTCAATTATTCATTAACAGTAAAACACTTGTTGGTTCATTTGACCAAGGTGAAGAAATTGAAACCGGTGTTATTGTTGGTGGAACAGTAGTCACACTTAGAGCAGATTCATTTTCTATTGTTAATCGGATTAATGTTATTAGTGGTGGTGCAAGTTATAATGTTGGTGATCCTGTTTTATTAACAGGTGGAGGCGCAGCTACTGATGGTTATGGTGTCGTTGATGATGTTGTTGAAGGTTATATTGATGGTATTGTTGTTGGTTATGGGGGTGCAGGATTCCAAAACGGTGGTGATGTTGCTGTTTCAGATATTTCACCTTTATTATTAGACCTTGCAATTGATGGTGTCGACACAACCGGTGTTGCCAATTCAACGCTCAACACATACTTTGTTTATACCGATGTAATTGGCAACTATGCTAATGTAAATCTATCAGATTCAGATTATGGTTTTCCAGCAACAGTCATACCAACTGGTGAAAATGTAAGTACCGTTATCGCTGATGCTTTAACAGAATTAGAAATGACCAATTTAGGTCCAATTACCAATGTGATTGTATTGTTCTCAAACACAGAAGTTTCTATTTCACCAACACTTGATGCCAATGGGGCAACATACACCACAAGTAATATCACACACAATATTCGTTATGTTGAATCAATTGGTCGAATCAAAATTAATGATGGTGGTGAAGATTATAATGTAGGTGATGAAATTGTGTTTACAAATCCATCTGGAACATTTGGTCAAGGTGCAGCTGCAGCTGTTAAAGCGGTTAATGCAAATGGAACAATCACACAAATTGAAATTCAACCCTCTCGTGTAACAGGCACCGTTAATGTCACAAACAATACCGCTGAAATAGTTGGTACAGGAACAAACTTTGGTACAGACATTCGTGTTGGTGATAAAATTATTGTAATGAATCAAACACGATATATCAATGCCATTGCAAACACAACACACGCAAATGTGAATGTTAATTTTGAATTTGCTAATACTTTAATTACAGCTACAAACAAAAAACTAGGAAGATACGGTGTATTTCCTGTCGGTGGTCAAAGATATGTTCAATCTAATCCACCTACACTAACAATTGATACTGCGGCTGGTACAGGTGCAAACATTGAAGTATCAGCACTTATGTCAGATGGTGAAACACTCACTCCATTTATTGGTAATGTTCAACCAGGTGAAATTGTTTCTATTCGTGTTGTTGATGGTGGTTCAGGTTATCAGTATATTCCACAAGTAGACTTAACGGGTTATGGATCTGGCACAGCAACAGCAAACGCTGAAATTGAATCAGTTTATCAAACATTCCCAGGTCGTTGGACTTCATCTGATTCTATTTTATCATCAAGTGAAAGAAAATTACAAGGACAAAATTACTATGTTGATTACTCTTATGTAACATCTTCACTTACACAGTTTAAACAATATAAAACAGTATTAAGAGATTTATTACATCCATCTGGTTTTGTTCAATATGCTGATTTAAACATCAAAGCAACAATAGACCAGAGAAATGAATTAACGGTTTCAACAAGTATTGAAACAACATTACCTGGTACAGTAAATGTAACTAACACTTCTATTTACATGACAGGTACAAATACTTACTATAATATTGCAAACACAAACGGTATAATTTCAATTGGTTCTAATGTGGCTGTGAACGGAGAAATAAGAACCATTGATTCAATTATTAGTAACACTAACTTAGCAGTAACAAGTGCATTTACAACCACAGCAAATGCACAAACTGTTATATTACTCGTATAAATAAAATACTATGACATCAATTATAAAGAAAAAAACTGGTTATCAAAACGCAAAGATATTGCGAGACACTCAATATAATTCAGGTAACACCGATCCTGTTATCTATGTTTATATTGGTAATCATGTTCCTTATGCTAACGAAGCATCGCCCGATTCTATTGTAGATACCATTGTTGATGAAAAACTCACATGGAACAATATGATAGCTGCTAAAAAAGTAACTGCAAGTGATGTAGAGTTAGTTATACCTAGAATTAATTGGACCGCAAATGGCGTTTATCAACAATATGATGATACCGTAAGTGCGAACACATTATTATCAGCAAACACCACTTCAGGTGTTAATCCAATGTATATTATTACATCTGAGCGTAATGTTTATAAATGTATGTCAAATAATAGTTCAGCGAACTCAACCGTAGAACCAAGTGGTGACTATACAACTTCTAATGGTAACATCGCTACTGCTGATGGTTATTTGTGGAAGTATATGTATAATGTTAAACCATCAAATAAATTCTTAACATCGGATTGGATTCCAGCACCATATTCAACAAATCAATTAGATTATGGAACAAGCACAACCGGTGTGGTTGATGGTGAATTACAAAACATTGTTGTAACAACAAGTGGTTCTGGTTATTATAACAGTATTGTAACTGTTTCTGCGTTTACAACAGGATGCTCAACACTTACATTAGCAAACACAACTAATGTTTCTGCTAACATGACTGTGTCTGGAACAGGTATCTTCACTGGTGCTTATATTTCAACTGTTGATACTCCAAACAATAAAATTACATTATCATCAGCAACAACCGCAAATGGTGGAGGTTCTGGTAATAATATTACAATTTCTACAAGAGTTTACATCGATGGTGATGGAACAGGTGCAGAGGCGACCGCAGGTCTATCAAGCGGTAATGTAGCTAATGTAACAGTAACAGTGATTGGTACTGGATACTCAAAAGCAAATGCTTTTGTCTATGGGTCAGGTACAGGTGCAAATACAAGAGTAATTCTTTCGCCAAAATATGGACACGCATATAATCCAGCAAACGAATTAGGCGCTGGAAATATTATGTTTGCATCTCGTATTGGTGAAATTGATACCACAGAAGGTGGATTAATTTCTTCAAATACTTCATTTAGACAGTATGGAATCTTAATTAATCCGCATAAATACAGTAATACATCTGCTGTATCACATTCAACAGCGAATTCGGTGATTACGCAGACAACGAATTTAACTTTAGTTGCTGGTTCAGCTTACACACAAGACGAATATGTGTATCAAGGATCTTCAGCAAACAATGCAACATTTTACGCATACTTAAATTACCAAGAATCAAATGAAGTTTGGTTAACAAGAGTGCAAGGAACATTAACGATTGGTCTTCCTTTAATAGGCGCAACATCGGGTGTATCCAGAACAGTAATTACAAGATTTTCACCAGAGTTTGAACCTTATTCAGGTGATATCATTTATACAGAAAATGCAGTTAAAACAGACCGAGCAGAAGGTCAGGCTGAAAATATTAAATTAGTAGTAAGATATTAGAGGAACTAAATGGCTATTGATACCAATTTTAATGTAAATCCATATTATGATGACTTTGATGAGGACAAAAAGTTTCTTCGAATGTTGTTCAAGCCTGG